>SAMEA104315437__coassemble_214_pt1 | contig 48413 bp, 41 predicted proteins | sample SAMEA104315437__metabat2_high_PE_027 | metagenome-assembled genome bin SAMEA104315437 (sample SAMEA104315437) | gut metagenome | biome: Monkey gut; feature: monkey-associated habitat; material: faeces | place: China | collected 2013
AGATAGCCAAACGTCCAGAAAACAAAGGTAAGAAGATTGTCGCTCTCTTGCCAGATACAGGTGAGCGTTATCTGAGTACAGTACTCTACGCTTTCGAGGAATATCCTCTGTAAAGCAATATGTCCTATCACTTTCCTCGCTTAGCGATAAGCGAGGGAATACTATTAAATCTAGCAATGGACTGTTTTGACCCATCGCTAGATTTTCTCGTTTTCAATGTCAGTTTTTATAACTGTTTCTGCCCCCATGTGACAGCCAAGTTCAACCGATTTCCGACAATCTTTGGATTTATATTTCGACAATCTTCGGATTCGATTTTAGACAATCTTTGGATTTTATTACAGACATTCTATGGATTTCCGTCTTTTTTTTTGGTTTTACCATAAAATCTTTGTAATTTTGCAGCATCATTCATTCTAAAGGATATAATTATGAAATACATTAAACGCTATGCAGAAAGAGATATAGAACGAGCTTTACGTTCATCTGGAGCAGTAGTTGTAGTAGGTCCCAAGTTCTGCGGAAAAACTACTACAAGTATGTTATTCCAAAAGAGTTTTATGAAACTTAATACCAACAGCCGCATTCAATTAGCACGACTAAACCCAAAACAAGCATTAGAGGGAGACAATCCCAGACTCATCGATGAGTGGCAAACGGTACCAGAGATATGGAATTACGTCAAAGAAGACCTTGACAATGAATATCAGTTTGGCAAGTACATACTCACAGGTAGCTCTACTCCTGTAGATAAGTCTGAAATTCACCATTCTGGGGCAGGAAGGATTGTGGCTGTAAAGATGCGTCCTATGTCACTCTTTGAATCTGGCGAATCTAAAGGTAGTGTTTCCTTATTAGAACTATTCGAAGGCAAACCTCTCACTACATTTGATGAAAACGAAAAGTTTACACTAGAAGACGTCGCTTTCCTCACATGCCGTGGTGGATGGCCAATATCTGTCATCTCAGATAAGTCAGTATCACTAGATGTCACACGCAACTACTATAATAGTCTATTCGTCTTTGAAGATTGCGACAACGAGAACTTCCGCAACAAACGTGCAGACATCCTGAAAATGATATTGCGTAGCTATGCACGCAACATATCAACAGAGGCATCCAAACAAAGCATCATTGACGATGTCAAGCAAAGCAACGAGCGCACGATGGATAGTAGAACTTTCGATGACTATATAGAAGCCCTTCAAGATCTTTACATCATTTCCGATATTGAAGCTTGGAATCCGAACATCCGTTCAAAAACTTCTATCAGAACCACTCCCACACGTCATTTTGTAGATACCTCGATAGCGTGCCGTGCATTAAACCTCTTTCCTGAAGATTTGATGAACGACCTTGAATCCTTTGGTCTGTTCTTTGAGGATTTAGCTGTGCGTGATTTATCCATTTACGCTCAAGCACATGGAGGGGAAGTACGACACTATCGTGACAAAAACGGATTGGAATGTGATGCCATTGTCCACCTTGAAGATGGACGTTGGGGGGCTATAGAAATAAAGCTAGGAGGTGACAAACTTATCGAGGACGGCGCAAAATCCTTAACGGCTTTGAAAAATAAAATAGAGAAACAAAGTAGAGAACCCAATCCTTCTTTCTTGATGATTCTCACAGCTCGTGGTTCTCTCTATCAACGAGAAGATGGAATATATGTTGTCCCTATTAATTGCCTAAAAGATTAATCCCCATTTTTTTGGGGGCGAAATAGAACCAAAAAGCTGATGCACCATTTCAGTGCATCAGCTCATTCTTATGTCTTGCTCTTTCCTGCAAGACCGATTTTTAGATTGATGATTTCTATTTCTGAAGACCTTACTTGATGGCCTTCTCTGCCGCAGCCACAGCCTTGGCAATGCCCTTGTTGAGAGCCACTTGCGCCTTCTTCTTGGCTGCATCGGTCTTGGCATTCATCATGTTGTCGTAGAGCGTCCAGAGCTTCAACTTGGCGGTAGCCTCCTTGTATGCCTTGGTGTAGGCATTGGCGGTAGCCTCTGTGGCAGCCTCCTGCTCAGGAGTGGCATAAGCGTGATGATAGCCTTTCTCCTTATTCCACAAGCCACGAGTGAAGTCTGGGAACGTCACTGGAGAACAGTCGTTGTCAAGAGAGATGGCACTCAACTCGGCGATGGCACACCACTCTGCCAAGTCATACACATCCATGTCGAGTGGCAAACCGTTCTGCAAACAGTAGATGAGACGGGCACACATGACGAAGTCCATGCCGCCATGACCGCCCACCTCCTTGGCGAGCTTGCCAAACTTCTTGAGTATCGGACTCTCATATTTCTCCTCCAAAGCCTTGCGCTGCTCATCTGGCATAAAGCTATGAGTAGATAAGTCATCCACCTTAGGTTGGTTGCCCGTAGCCTTCAACTGACTGGCATCGACTGCGTAGCCTTCCACAGGATACTTATTGGCAAATCCTCTCGTTCCCGTCAACTGATAGAGACGGTTGTAAGGCTGAGGATTCATCACGTCGTGCTGGAGTTCGATTACCTTCTCGCCCTCGGTGCGAATGAGCGTCGTGGTGTGGTCGCCATTGCGGAACTCGGTACAAGGCTTGCCCGTCTTCTTCTCCACGAGCTCCTTGCCGTGTACGCTCTTCGTGTCCATCGACACAAGCGTCTTCATGCGGTCGCCACGATGGATGTCGAGAGCCTGGGCTACAGGACCGAGACCATGGGTGGCATAGAGGTCGCCACGATTCTCCTTATTATATTTCAATCGCCAACCGAGCTGGTCAGGATCGGAGCCATTTGGATTCTTCCAATAGTAATCCCAGAAATCATCGAGATTGTGGATGTAAGCACCCTGGGCACGAAGAATCTCACCGAACACGCCATGCTGAGCCATGTTCAAAGTACGCATCTCAAACCAGTCGTAGCAGCAGTTTTCGAGAATCATACAGTTGAGTTGCTTCTGCTCAGCCAGATTGATGAGGTCCCAGCACTCCTGCAGGTTCATAGCCGAAGGCACCTCATCAGCCACGTTTTTGCCATTCTCCAAGGCACACTTTGCCACGATGGCATGGTGCTCCCAGTCGGTGGCGATATACACGAGGGCGATGTCCGGACGCTTGCACAGCGCCTCGTAGCCCTTCTCGCCATAATATACGGCGGCAGGAGCCAGTCCGTTCTTGCGCAGGCGCTCGTTCTGCTTCACTGCACGCTTCTCCTCATAGTCGCAGAGAGCCACTACCTGTACGCCAGGGATGAGACTGAAGTTCTCCACGGCACCCGGTCCACGCATTCCGAGACCCACGAGTCCGATGCGCACCACCTTCTTCTTTGGCAGTGCCAAGCCGAGCACATCCTTCTGGCCCTCAGGCCTTTGAGGAGTCTCAATGACGATTTTGCCCTTGTTCCAGTGCCACTTGGTGGTAGGCGAGAGCGACTGTGCGTTTGCCGACTGGAAGCCCAGGGAGAGCATGGCGGCAAAGGCGAGACTGAAAAGCTTTAACTTCTTCATAGATTGTTGTTTTTTATTCCAGTTTCACACTTGTGAAAGCTCAGTTATTATATAATGTTACAAAAATAAACATTTTTTCCGAGCCATCCATCATCTTTCATGTTAAAAGTTCTTGGATGAAGCCAAATACCCAACACAAGTGGTGACGTTCAGCAGATGAACGTCACCTCTCATGACTGAAACTGCCCCTATCTCACAAAGGATTCCTTGCGGAAGAGAGTCTTGACGCTCACTCGGTCGTACAGGAGATAGCCACGCTTCATCCACGTCTTGATCATCTCGCGAGTGCCGGCGATGTCCATGCCGTTGTCGATGCGAGCCGACTCGACCTGTCCCCAAGTAAACTCATCGGGCAACTGCTGGAGCAGGTTCTTCGGTCCTCGCTCTCCGATGCGATTCGCCTCCTCCTGTTGCTCTTTCACCAAGTCGTAGAAGAATCTCATCTTGCACCAAAGGTCATAGTGGAGCGACCATCGGATGAACTCGTCCATCTCTGCCTCCCACTTGCATCCGTTAGCCACGTAGAGCACGCACGCCTTCAGGTAAGCGATGACCAGGGCACGGAAGGTGAAGTTCTCGTAGATGCGGTCTTGCGAGAGGATAGCTATGTCGCGGCACTCCTCTGTCAACTGCTCCAGCAGTCGGGTTGCCTCAGGGCACTCCACCCGTTGGTCTCTCACCTTGCAGAGGTGCTGGATGTAAGGGCGCAACTGCTCGTCAAACGTCTCGTCGTAGGTGCCAAACTGTGGGATGGAGGCACCTATCACTCGTTGTGGGATGGTACAGAAGTTGATGCGGCTCACCGGTCCGTCGTTCACCACCTTGCGGAAGTATTGCTGCCCCTTGCCAATGGTGGTGCAGGCGTTCCAGTTGTAGCGTATCTGGAAGTGCTCGTTCACCGCCTCAGGCGAGACACGGGTCTGTCCGAAGGAGTTGTCGGGGTCGAAGGCGAGGCACATGATGCGGAACCTCAATCCCTTGTTACGTCCTCTTCCAGTGCCCTCGATGGTATCCCATTGGTCTATCTCGTTCATTTGCGAGTAGAGGAAGTGTCCCTTGGCTTCCACGGAGCGCAGGGCGAAGGCAGCCATCGTCATGTTAGGGTCGATGTCTTGTATCACGAGGTTCTTGGGGCGAGCAGGCTTGTACTTGTGGGTGCCCATCGTGCTCATCTGTTCTCGCCACTCTCGCTCACGATCCATGTTGACTCTGTCACGCTCACGGATGTCAGCCATGATGTGGTTGATGGGTGCGTTGATGCAGCTCTTTCCGGTGCCTGTGGGAGCCATGAGCACATTCATGAGCGTAGCCTCGTGGTCCACGTTGTCGATGTATCTGAACTTCACCTTGTAGAGATGGGCGGCAAGGGATGGGAAGACGGCTTGCGCCACTGTAGGCTTATAGATTTTTGGGGTACGGCTCACGAGCAAGCGAATGAGGGATGGGAGTTGCTCAGGCATAGCTGGAGGGAGCTCATCCTCATCGTCCTCGTAATAATCGAGTTCTTCGTCGTCAGTTACTAAATTGGTGCTTGTTTCTTGGTTAGAAGATTCAAGGCTCTTGTTTTTCTGTTCCATTGTTTACATGGTTTTTAATAGTGAAAAAATAAGGGACTCCCAAAGAATGGAGAAGATGAAGAGGAAAATCTCAAAAGTGGTTATCTTTAGCGGATAGTGCCAGGAATGGGGTGTTTCTCAGGAAATTCTCAAGGTGTCTCTTGATAACAATGCAAAGGTACGAAATATTTTCGACACCACCAAATCTTTATCCATGAAAAGCTACAAGCAAAGAAATAGAGAAGAGGAAGAGGGAATGAGCTGAAAGCGGAGATAGGAGGTATCGACATCCTATGACAATGGGGGCAGTATCACTTTTTTCTCTGAAACACACTTTACACATTTTTCTATACAAGATAATATAGTATATTATTCTATTATATATATTATAATATATTTATATAGAAGTATATATAAGTATATAGAATATAATTTCATAAAAGAAGAAAGGCTGGGATTTGGGAGTTCATCAAATCACATATCTTTACAGATTAACAATCTTAACGAATTCTAACGACAGAGTCATTTTGCCTCAATCGCTAGAAAAAGCCATCACTCGATATAGTGAAGTTGACTGCTTTGATGGCGAGCAGAGCCTCTCTCCGATAATTGAATGTCTTGTTTTAATTGTGTAACTGCCCCCATTGTCATGGCTTTCCATCGGTTCTTCTCTCCCCTCCTTCCACCACTCCATAGCCTTCGAAAGCCCAGTCTCATAGCTTCCTAAGTGCCAAAACTATGCTTTACGATGGAAAACTCATAGCTTTGTGAGGCGCAAAACTACGAGTTAGTTTTATTAACAGTTGATTAATATTATTTAATCCTGCGAATTCAACCGCCGGATGGAATTTAGACATAAAAATTATGCAAATTTGGAGTTGCATTCCAAATTTGCATAAAATATGGTATTTTATAATAGCATTACAATGGGGGCAGTTACACAATTCAAATATGACATTACAATCGTTCCCTTGCCTCCCATACTGCTTGTTAAAAGATATTAGACATCTGTGGTGTACAATTAATCTTTTTGCCAACATCTTTTCTTTTTTGAGCCAAACAAGACATTGTCGTATCAGTAAATGCTCTCCAAATATCTAGATGAACAGGAACATAATCATCAAAGTACTGTCCAACATACTCGATTTCAAATACAAGCCTGAAATCATTGTCATCACACTCTGGATGCACTTCCTTTTTGGTTCCAACTCTTGCAATTCTTATCAGATATAAATCACGAATCCCTTTATGCTTGATATAAGGCATAAAATAGTACAGTTTGTTCAACGCAACAGTTGAGGGAAACTTTTTCCCCGTATAATATACCTTTGCTGAATGATCGAGATATTGGTCCATATTGTCAGCTTTAACAAGACCAATAAGGACATTTTTGTCATTGCAATGCCAAAAATTCCCATACAAAACTTGCGGAATCGTCATAACTTTAGTGTTCTCAACTATTGTGTTAGGAAATTCAGATTTTACCTCTTCAAAATCCACTTGGTGAATAGTCATAACTTTATGAAGAGAACGAATTATATGCCACATCAATATAGGAGGGACAGCATTTCCTATAGCTTTATACTGTCGTGATTGAGAAACCGAATCTAATTTGAACGAGTCTGGGAAAGACTGTATTCTCGCAGCTTCACGAGTAGAGAAACGTCGATAACGTTCACCTACCATAAAAACGGGGTCTGTACTATTAAGACTGACCTTTGCTAAATGTGCGCTTATCGTATTGCATGGCTCATCCAATTTCATGGCACGCCCCTTATTCATTTTCTCACGCACAGCCATCATTCCAGCAACAGCTCTCTCGCTGAAAAAAAGCCTTTCATCATCATTAGCCTCCTCCATTATCACATCCCCCAGCACCTTTCGCTCAGACATTTTATTTTTTAATGGGAACTTAAATTTCAAATAATCCTTTTCATCTCTAAAGCCTATGATTATGACACGCTCTCGCTTTTGTGGCACACCATATTCAGAAGCATTTAAGAGTTTATAAGTTACTTTGTACCCAGCCTCTTTAAATTCGTTTATGATCATAGGAAATGCCTTGCCACTATTGGCAGACATAATGCCTTTTACATTCTCTGCGATAAAAAAACGAGGTGTACGCGCTTTGAGAATTTTTACCATCTCAAAGAACAACATACCTCTTTCATCCTTATATCCGAGCCTTGGCGGATTTTGGGCTGAAATAGAAAATGACTGGCAAGGAAAGCCACCGATAAGCATATCAAATTGCGGCATCTTGTCTATCTCGATATTTCTTACATCCTTGACGATACACTTGTGCTTGAAATTGTCATTGTATATTTGGGTGCAATACTCGTCATTATCCACAGAATAGACAATGTCAAATGGATTCTCACCATACTCTTTTCCCAAGTAGGTAAATCCACCAACCACACCTAAATCCATGCCACCACAACCACAGAAAATCGATGCTACTTTTATTCTCTCCATGTCAATAATTCTGTTTTATCAAACGTACTTGTTGAAAAAGAGATTTCCATCCCATTACGAGGTTCTGCCTCTATTTTGTCTGCCTTATATAGGGCTACAGGATTACGAAGTATGTATAAGATTCTATCTTCCTCACTCAACATTAGGCGATAAACACAGTAATGTTCTTTTATCGTATTCGCAACCCTCCACTCGTTTGTGGACATATGAAATCCATACATTTGAATTTTCTTCTTGCTAACAGTTGTCTTTACCTCTATATAACGATGGTCTTCCGTTCCATCACCTTCGAAGCTATCTATATCGAAACCGGGATGATACGAAGGACTATCTACAATTTGTACAAGACGGACAAAGTCATCATATCCATTGATTTTTAATCGCATCTTTTCATGTCCACAGACAAGAGCTTCTCCTAAGTTTCCTATATCTTTAGTAGTCCTATCGTCAGAAGCAACCACATCTTTGATACGACTCTCTACAACCACATCAACTTCACCAGTATTTGCTAAAATCGTTTTTATATCCGATTTAAACGAATCGGGTTTCATTGATTTCTCCACATAGTCAAACCATTCGGGTTCCTTGTGGGTTACGTCCAAAGTCACTAAATTCTTTTTTCCATACATTTCGTCATAACCATCGAACCAAGTTTCGTCATCGGCAAAGGTCTTCAATGCAGCCAGTTCATTTTCTTTAAGATAGAAATAACCATTTCTCTTTATCAAGAGATTGGCAATTTCCATATAATCAAGAATATCACCGGCATACCTTGTCATATCTCCTTTCGATCTAGGCTTGCCTGTCAGAGAAAAAACATGCGGATCCTTGACATTATAATATTTTACCTTACGCTTTCTATTGTCCAAGATAATCTTGGCAATATCCTCTGCCAATATTTTTCCAGTAGTCACACGCAAGTCATTGAATATGCAATATGTCGCTTCTTCCGCTGATAAAGACATATCCTTTTCTATTCCACTTTCGTTAATAATTTTATTTCCTGCCATCAATACTTGAATGATAGTACGAGCTGGCTTGAATTTTATTCCATGTTCTATCATTTCTTTCACATCCTTGCCTTTCATATGACCACCAGGAAACTGGAATGAATACAAGAATATACGCAAGAACTGCGTCAAGTCTTGATTTTCATGAAGAAACGTTGCCATGTTAGAGGTTTCTGTTATATTTGCCTTCTTATCTTCTGTATAGAAGGCAAACAGAGCTGGGATCTCAGTTCTCCAATTATCCAAAGTTTTTTTCTTCATGTCAATATTGCCAGGGAACATCTTTATTGCGTTATAGTAATGCTTTTTATATTCCTCACATGAACAAGTTGGTATTCGACAACATTCATTAGCCATATAAAGCAACACATTTTCGATGTTGCCCTTAAAACGAGGTCTAACAAAATGAATTCTAAACCAATCCTTGTCTGGTATTTTGTAAAAATTTGTTTTTTGCTCTGCCATTACAATTGCTTTTTCAAATGCTCTGCTATTGCTTTTGCCATCAGTGGAGGAACAGCATTACCCACTTGCTTATATTGACTGGTCTTGCTACACAAGAATCTAAACTCATCGGGAAACGACTGTAGCCTAGCACTTTCCCTAACAGTTGGCACACGATTCCATTTATAATGAAAATGATGTCTGTGACCAGTATCAATAGTGATGCTTGGACGCTGGCTATTCAAACGAGTCCATGCGATATGCACCTTCCTTGTTCCTTGAAGTTCTTTTGGCAAATCCTTATAATTTCCCCCATCTGGCACCAAGGAAATAATTTTTACGGTTTGCTCGTTATGCACCGTTACTTCGTGATTGAAGACACATGTACTATTGGCTCTCATGATTTTCTGATAGCCAGAAGAAATTTCCAACGGATATTTTGCACCATTTTCGACACTCCCCTCTGGCAAATCAGAAAGTGCAGCTTCCGTTGTTACTTTTTCAGAAATTGTCGGTATGCCAAAATCGAAAATTCCGTTTTTCAAACCAACAAACACTGCACGCTTCCGATTCTGAGGAACACCATAGTCTGACGCTATTAAAACCCTGGTCTCCACATGATAACCTAAGCTTTTGAAATCTTCGATAATCGCATTTTTTACTTCCCCACCACCAATAGAAAGAATGTTAGGCACATTTTCCATCACAAAAGCACGAGGTTTGAAATACTCCACCATCCTAACGAATCCCTTATAAAGTTTATTTCGCTCATCATCAACGATGCGCTTACCTGCAATAGAGAATCCTTGGCATGGAGGTCCGCCAATTATGACATCAACCTGGTTGTTTCCGATTGTCTTTTTCACATCTTCACCACGAAGTGCTGACATATCTGCGCATAAAGTCTTACTGTTTTTGTGATTATATGCGTATGTTTTCAGTGCATCTTCCCAGATATCAATACCCAACAATACGTTAAAACCAGCTTCCTCAAATCCCAGAGAAAGCCCACCACATCCACAAAAAAGATCTAACACATTATATTTTTGTCCAAGCATTGCTTCTAATTTTTTAGACAACCTACTACCATTGGGACTAGAGGAAAAGAGCCTCCTAGGTAGCCGTTGTCACTTCATTATTCATAATTTCATATGATATCTTACGTGTTTGTAAGTAATCTAAAGTACAAAAATAAAACTTTTTAATGAGAAACGATTGTATGCCACTTGAAATTTAAGGAGTTTTCACAACATTACAATTTACTTTCATATTACCGCTATGCAAATTGGGAATTCGACTCCAAATTTGTATAACAGCAATACCATTCAAAAAGAGGCTGCCAATATGTTTGATTTTCAGCTACTCATATGCTTTCTTTCTTGCGCCTTCTTCCTCCTACGATGCGAGATGATGTAGCCCGACAATAAGACGAGGGTGATAAGCAAGCCGGAGAGGAAGACGAAGAGGTCGGAAAGAGGTCCCAAGAAAGGGGAATAGCATCTGCCGACATGCAATTCGAGAGCGACATTCCACAATGACATGGGGGCAGTTTCACAAATCAAATCTGACATTGCATCCTTTTCATCCAAGATGTTAATGACTTGTCCCTTGGCATCCTCCACTCCCTTGGCGAAGTCAAAAACCATTGGTTCCCTGTCGAATAAATCCTCGGAATAGCCACAAATGAGGTTGTCGGAAATCGGAATCATCGAAGTCTCCTCGCTTGGCTTGCCAGTGAAGTAATCGAGAATCTGATTAGAAGAATGATTTACTGGTTTCCAGCGATATATCCCTCTGAACGAACCGACAATCCAGCCTCCATTTCCATCCGATTCCCAGACCGTGACACCCATCGGGCTCAACTTCGGACACTCATCATCAGGCAAAATTTTCGGAGCTTGCGAGAAGTCCTCATCCACTCTCAGGAAGCCCTCCGAGGTGGAGACGAGCCAATCGCCTTGGACGGCATCCCAACGGATGGCACGGAGCTTGTCCTGCCATACATTGCCATCCTCTCCCACCGCCTGAGGCAGCTTGCTCAACACCAGCGGCACCATCAATGGCGGACGGAGGCACATGCCCGTAATGGCAATCCAGAGCGTCAGCACTATCGTGACATAACCTATCTTGTTATGCCACTTCATATTCCAAGCGAACTGCTTGCCGAGTCGCTTCATCCGAGCCTTAGCTGCAAGTTTCTTCGCTCTTCTGATGCCGTAAGGCAAGATGAAAAGGAGGATGCCCGTAATGGACAACACGATGAGCACCAAGGCGATGGCATCGACCACGAGTTTGCCCGGCAAGCCGAAGAACTCGCCACTATGCAAATGCCAGACGAGCTTGAAAAGCGTCGTCTTCGGCTCATAATTCTTCAGTGCAGGGATAATTTTAGATTCCACCCTATACTTTCCCAAAAAAGTCCCGACTTTTTCAGAAAAACCTCCCGACTTTTTTTCAAAAATATCGGGACTTTTTTCTGAAACTCCGCCCTTGGCACTTGAAGCTAATGACGAAGGAGACTCACTTACATCTATATTTGATGCTATCGGAGTGATTTCAAATATGCGAGAGCGAGTAAGAGCAACGACTTGGATGCTATTCTTTCCCAATGCGACATCCATGATGCGCTCCTCATTGCCAGGCAGTTCCACCTTCTTCCATCGATGAGAATTCTCATCATAGCGATACACGTCACGCAAGGCGGCGCACCACAGCGAGCCATCTTTCGCCTTCACTATATGGCGTACATTTCGTTCGTCAATGCTCGCAGGAAGCCCCCGATTGAAGTCTTGCCAAGTCGAGAGACGAGAGTCGGTCAAGAAGACGCCAGCGCAGCCATATACTAGGACGGAATCGGGTGATTCTGAAGAATTTGCGTGAACCGAAGGATTCTTTTCAACAGTAAGCGATTGCTCCGTAGAATCGCTTGCCGTTTTTTGATTCTTCACCACCGTCCCTTTCATGACTCCATTGTTGAAATTCTTGATATGATAGCTCGCAGGAAGCCACTTCCTGCTCACCTCGCAGCCCGAAAACGCCTCACGATGATTCAAGATGATGCCCGACACGCAGAACACCAACATGAATACCGACAACACCAATCCTAACCAGCGGTGATATTTCTTCCAAGTAAAGTTATATTTCAATCTTGCCATATATCCAATCTAATCATTATCGAGTCGATGTCCTTTCAGCATCCCCTACATTCATTTTTGGGTTGCAAAGGTACATCATTTCTCTGATTTTCACAATACCCATATATGATGATTTCTCACAATAATTTACACTTTTCCCTTATCTTCTCCCATTTTTACGTTAAAATAGCCATCTTATCGAATAAAAATGCAAAAAAGTCATTATTTTATTGTACCTTTGTCACCATCAAAAACTGGCGTGCCATATTTGCACACACAGACATATCTAGAATAAAAACCAATATTCATACATATTTATTTATGAAGAAGATATTCTTATCCGCTGCCCTCCTGGCAGCATCGCTCGCATCCTTCGCACAGCAGAATCCGCTGTGGATGCGCTACCCTGCCATCTCGCCCGATGGCTCCACCATCGTTTTCGCCTACAAGGGCGACATCTACAGCGTTCCTTCACAGGGCGGTGAGGCTCGACAGCTTACCACCAACGCCGCCTTCGACTCCTACCCCATCTGGAGCCCAGACGGCAAGAAGATAGCCTTCGCATCCAATCGCGAGGGAAGCATGGACGTATATGTCATCAATGCCAATGGCGGTGCGCCTACCCGACTCACCACCAACAGCGGCTCGGAACTCCCCGTTGCCTTCAAGGACAACGAACACGTGCTCTTCTCCGCCAACGTGATGCCTACCGCCCAGAGCAACCTCTTCGCCAGCCGTGAGTTCTCACAGGTATATGAGGTGAGCACACAGGGCGGTCGCCCGAAACTCTACTCCGTGCTGCCGATGGAAAACATCAGCATCAACGCCAAGGGACAGGTGCTCTACCACGACTGCAAGGGCTACGAGGACAAATGGCGCAAGCACCATACATCGCCTATCACACGTGACATCTGGATGCTCGATGGCGGTAAGTATCAGAAACTCACCTCCTTCAAGGGCGAGGATCGCAACCCTGTGTGGGCGCAAGATGGACAGTCGTTCTACTACCTGAGCGAGCAGAACGGCTCCTTCAACGTATATCATCGCAATGTCGCCAGCGGCAAGGACACCCAGGTGACCCACAATCAGAAGAACCCTATCCGATTCCTCACCTCCTCACAGAGCGGCTTGCTCTGCTACGGCTATGATGGCGAAATCTACACCGTCAAGGAGGGCGCCGAACCTCAGAAGGTGAACATCTCCATCACCACCGACAATGCCGAGCCTAGTCTCGTGCGCCAGATTCGCTCCAATGGAGCCACCGAGATCGCCCTCTCGCCTAGTGGCAAGGAAGTGGCTTTCGTGATGCACGGCGACGTGTATGTGACATCGGTCGATTACAAGACCACCAAGCGCATCACCGACACGCCTCAGCAGGAGCGCAACGTGAGCTTCTCGCCCGACGGCAGGGCTCTCGTCTATGCCTCCGAGCGCAACGGCGTATGGCAAATCTACCAGGCGAAAATCAAGAACGCCAGCGACAAGAACTTCACCTATTGCACTGATATAGAGGAGGAAGCACTCACCCACAGCAACCTCACCTCGCAATATCCTGCCTACAGTCCGGACGGCAAGGAGGTGGCATTCTATGAGGATCGTGCCACTCTGCGAATTTTGAATCTGAAGTCGAAGGAAGTGCGCACCGTGCTCGACGGCAAGTACAACTACTCTTACTCGGATGGCGACATCTGGTTTGAGTGGAGCCCTGACAGCAAGTGGTTGCTCTGCAGCTACATAGGCACAGGCGGATGGAACAACACTGACATCGCCCTCGTGAAGGCTGACGGCAAGGAGGTACACGACCTCACCGACAGCGGATATAGCGACAGCAACGGCAAGTGGGTGCTCGGTGGCAAGGCGATGCTCTTCGAGAGCGACCGTGCCGGATACCGCAGCCATGGCAGTTGGGGTGCCGAGGACGATGCCTACCTGATGTTCTTCGACCTCGATGCCTACGACCGATTCCGCATGAGCAAGGAGGAACTGGAACTCGCCGAAGCCAACAAGGACGTGAAGGAGAAGAAGGCTGAGGAGAAGGACGAGAAGAAGAAGGAAGACAAGCAGAAGAAAGCCGAGGAGAAGGGCAAGACCGAGGTGGAGAAAGTGAAGCCACTGGAGCTGGACATCGACAACTGCCGTGACCGCATCGTGCGCCTCACCGTCAACTCCTCTCGCATGGGCGATGCCATCCTCGACTCCAAGGGCGAGAAAATCTACTACCAGGCTGCCTTTGAGGGCGGTTATGACCTCTGGTGCCACGACCTGAAGGAGAATACCACCACGCTGATGATGAAGAACATCGGTGGCGGCGGCTTCGTTGCCGACAAGGACGTGAAGAACCTCTTCCTCTGCAATGGCGGCATCAAGAAGATAGACTTGGCGAGCAAGCAGACCAAGGGCATCGACTTCGAGGCTCCGTTCAACTACAAGCCTGCCGAGGAGCGCCAGTATCTCTTCGACCACATCTGGCGACAGGTGAAGGACAAGTTCTACGACCCTAACCTACAGGGTGTTGACTGGGATGGCTATCGCAAGGTATATGAGCGTTATCTGCCTTATATCGACAACAATTTCGACTTTGCCGAGATGCTGAGCGAGATGTTGGGCGAGTTGAATGCCAGCCATACCGGTTGCCGTTACTATCCATCGGGCGCATCCCTCCAGACAGCCGCTCTCGGTGTCTTCCTCGACCCTAACTATGAGGGCGACGGCTTGAAGATTCAGGAGATCATCAAGCGTGGTCCTTTCGCCGTGAAGAAGAACGAGGTGACTCCGGGCAGCATCATCGAAAAGATAGACGGTACGGAAATCAAGGCGGGCGAGGACTACAATGCGCTCTTGGACGGCAAGGCTGGCAAGAACGTGCGCCTCACCATCAAGAATGCCAAGGGCAAGCGTTTCGACCTCACCATCAAGGCGATTTCACAGGGAGCGCAGCAGGAGTTGCTCTACAAGCGCTGGGTGGATAGAAACCGCGCCATCGTGGATAGCGTTTCGGGCGGTCGCATCGCTTACGTTCACGTGAAGGCGATGAACAGCGAGAGTTTCCGCACGGTATATAGCGAGTTGTTGAGCGACAAGAATCGCAATCGTGACGCAGTGATTGTGGATGAGCGTCATAATGGCGGTGGCTGGTTGCACGACGACCTCTGTACCTTGTTGAGTGGCAAGCAGTACCAGGAGTTTGTGCCTCATGGCAAGGTAGTGGGCAAGGACCCATTCAATAAGTGGACGAAGCCATCCTGCGTATTGATTTGCGAGGACGACTACAGCAATGGTCATGGTTTCCCATGGGTATATAAGGAGTTGGGCATCGGCAAGTTGATTGGTGCTCCTGTGGCAGGTACGATGACGGCAGTATGGTGGGAGACGCTGATGGACAGAAGTCTTGTCTTCGGCATTCCACAGGTCGGTTGTCGTGACATGCGTGGCACTTTCGGTGAGAACACCCAGCTGAATCCTGACATCGAGGTGTATAACTCTCCTGAGGATTACATCACCGGTCATGATACCCAGCTCATCAGAGCCGTGGAGGAAATGATGAAGGAGACGAAGAAGTAATTAAGGATTTTAGCCCTACTGCATTTTGCAGTAGGGCTAAAGTTAACTCATTTATTTTCAAGATATTAGCACAACTGATGGAGCAAAATACTCCATCAGTTTTTTACAACGTGACATAGTAATCCACCACTACATTACTAATGGTTCCAGCCTGTCCACATTCTACCATCGACTTGGCGGTGAACTCTGCTTCCAATGAGTCATTAGCATAGACCTGCAAGACTACGACCTCGTCTAAGTCGGTCCTTAGTTGTACATTGTATAATTCCATATCAATCCAAATTTTAGCTATTTCATATGCAAAAATAGACATTCTTTAGACGATAAGCAAATTTTGAGGAGAGAATTTTCAAAAGAAAATAAAAAAAGACTGACGTGCCTAGTTACCATTTTGATACGAGAGGAACGTTTTAGCCCAAACTTCTTCACCTCCATCTTTAGAATGATGGCTTTGTAGAAGTTTCTGATGATAGCAGTCATTAACAGAAACACGGTGTTTTGAGCCATGAAGGATTTTGGCAATCTGTTCCAACCGAATCCATTATTCATGTCATCGAAGATTCGTTCCTTGCCTCCACGCAAGTTGTAGAACTCTACGATGTCACGTACACTGGTCTCGTAGTCATTGGTGAGGATACATCTATATGTGTATTCTCCCTCCCAAATGTCAAGCGGACCATCCTCACGTCTTTGTCTCTGAATGACAAGTCTATATGGCTTTCCCTTCCATTTCTCGACAAGAATGGAGTTCAGTTCGAACTCAATGCCATTGATTTCTTCTTTCTTCCATCCCGACAAGGCAAACATTGAGTCATATAAGGATGCGCATCTGTTTGCACGAATGTAGAATAGCTTGCAATGTGACTCAACCATGCTGACAATCTCTTCCGAACATGAGCCACAATCCATGCGAGCACGGTATATATGGACACCCGCATTTACCAAGCGATTAAAAATTCTCTCCAAGGTAGCCTTTTGGTAGAAACGGACATTTGTGTTTCCATCACGGTTCTCGATACCAACGATGTTGTCGGCGATATTGAAATCATACGACTTCCCCGAATCGGAAATATATGTGGTGTTCTTGCAAGTGAGTTCCTCTATCGCACGGAGTATCGTGTCAGCGCTACATGTGCGAAGCCTTGGATGCAATGAGAGATGTTTCATCAGATGAGTCGATACATCCTCTATGCATTTGCCTCCACAGAAGTAACCACACATCAAAGAACGGAAAATCTCACTATACTGATAGCCATAGAACTTGCAACGCAACCCCAAGGTTGAGTCTATCGTTTGGGACAAAAGAGCATCAAATTGCTCCATAATTGAAAATATTCCTCCAAAAGGAGTGAGTTTCTCAGATTTTATTTGTACTTTTGCCATGTCATTTATTGAATTCTCTTGTTTTTTTTGTAACACTAATATAAGTGAATTCTTTGACATGACAAAATCCTGAGCAACTTTTTGTTGCTCAGGTGCTTAAAAAATATTATAAACTATAGTGTTGCAGAATTAAGGTCTATGAGAAAAATCATATTGAAACACAAGGTGTTGCCCAAGAAACAACCTTTATTGCAGAAAGTATTGCTGACTGCTTCATTCTCAATACTTTCATCAAATTTGTTTGCCCAAAGATACAGACCTGAATATGACGATGTAGCTCCAACCCCTTGGTGGCTAAGTGCATTACTACTGATAGCCATACTCATTTACTTATGGGTGAAGAAGAAAGTAAGGTTAAGTGGCAAATTGTATTTTCTCTTGTCTGTGCTACTTGTCATACTATACACACTGATATTGCTCTATAAGTGGTTCTTCTATTCACTTTTAGGAATTGCAGCATTAGGCTTCATAGTGTATGTAAAATGGGGAGACAAGATTGACGAGTTTATAACCAAACGAAAAAACAAATAATATGACAGCAATTATCACAGCATTATTCTTCTTGCTCACAATGTTTATTGGACATGAGAAACCTCTCAATTACAAGCGAGGAAAGTTGAAAACATTTGGAGCTTGGCTTTTAGTGGCACTATCTTTAGCAGACATGGCTTTGGCTATTTGCATTGCATTAAAGGTACAAAGCACCTACAATGAACTTGACTATACATTTGAGTTTTTCAAGAGGTATGCACTATCATCCATTCTTATGTTTGGATGGGCTATATATATCTTCAAAAGTGGACCTCTACGCTCGAAGAAATGGGGAAAAGTAGTAAAGTCTATACTTTATTTCTTGTCAAGTTTTGTACTGCTTGGTTCTTCTAGTTCTGACCCTATGGCAGGAGCAGTGGCTATGGTTCTTACATTCGTTCTATTCTTTACGATATTATTGATAGACGTACAAAAAAATAAGAAGCAACAAGAAAATGAACCGATAAAAGAACAAGTTATTTCCCATTCCCCCAAAATGCAATTTGGGAACAGAATAGGTAGGTATGTAGTAAAAATTTGTGTTACTTTGGCTATGGTATGTTTCTTTATTGTATGCAGTGATGGTTTCACACACTGTGATGGAATGATACTCTTGGCGTTTTTTTATTTTCCTTGGTTTGCCATAACATTTGCTTACTATACCTATTTATTATGGAGCAAAAAACCTGTTACAGGTGAGAAAATTCTACTATTGCCGTTGCTAAAAAAAATATCTTTATTTCAGAATTACTCCGCTGATAGTATTCCGATGAAGAAGAAATTGATAAAGACAGTGCTTCCATTTCTTCTGACATCAATAGTTTGCCCTTTTATATCAATATTTTGTAATGATGGGGATAATTATATTTACTCGGCATTGTTGTGTGCCATAGCACCTATTCTCTTCATTATTAGTTTAGTAAAATCATATTCTATTAAATGGCTTTATAGCCAAAACCAATCAAAAGACGAATAATATGAAATCAAAAATAACTATACTTTTATCCCTTTTGGGAATATTATTAACAGGCTGTACGGAAAATTGGCAATTAAAACAAATGCAATCCGACATTTTCCTTATTGACTTGCCTGTAGGTACATCAGAAATAGAAAAAAGTACAGATGGACTACATTTTTACATTGAATATAAAGCTCCTATGCCAAATGACCAAAGCATCTATGTGGAAGCATTCCCTTGGATTAAGACACCAAAAGAAGCAATGGAGATTGTGGGCAAGCACAGCTTTGCTTTTAATGATATAAGACACGGCAAGGAAACAGACTTTGATTACAACACTATCAGTGGAGTTAAGTATGAGGGCGATGATGAAAGTCATTTACTCAAAGGTGAAATATTCTGTTTCAATAAAGATGGCTATACGGTTATTATTTCAAGCTATGGAAGATATAGGGACTATCGTACTATAAGAGATATAGTGCGTAGTATAAAATTTGGTGTTCCGCCTATGACAAAAGAGCAGAAAGCAAAAGCATTTGCTCCTACAAAGATTGCTCAAACTTTATCGAAGCAGATGAAACAAGCCCTTAATGCGTATAAGGAGATAGGCCACTTGTGTGATAGTACTAGTTGGAAACTAGAAATAGACACAGAAGATACCTCAGTTCCGCCTGTAATACATATTGAGAGTTGGTTAAATCCACAGGCATCTGAAATCCTTAGATACCCTACAACGGTAGGTGCAATTAACTTGCATATCTCTTTGGCATCACCTTTGACAAATTTGAATATTCCTATTGGTCAAAGTCTTTTAATGAGTGAGGACAGCCACTTCGTTTTGAGTTTTGATTACTACAATGCAGATGGAGAAAAATTGAATATTAACGATGGAGAATACAATTAGTCGTTTTCCTCTACATTACAGCCTAAGTAGGGTTGGCTTGCCACTGATTGTAACATCAAGCAAACCAACCCTTTGCTTTTTAATAGACACAGGAGTAACCCATAATGTGCTTTTCTCTTATGTCTATGCTGAACTCCAACATCTATTTTCAGTTCTAGAACTAAACAATGATATTGCCATTATGGGAATTGACGGCTCTACAAAGAATTTCAGACAAGTAAGGGGTGTAATAGCCTTTGATGGCAAGCAGAGTGATGTTACATTCTCTGTTGTGGATGCAGAAAAAGCTATTTCTATGGTACAAAATGAAAGTGGAATGCAGATACACGGCATCCTTGGAATGCCTTTCCTCATTGAGAATAAATGGATTTTGGATTTCAAAAAACTCCAAGTAAGGACAGAGTAAGTATTATATAGGGTTTGCTAATTTAAGACAAGTTATTGATAATTAACCTCAAATCCGCAACTAAGCCCTTCAACGTGCTTATTGCGTGTACACGTTCTCTCATTACTGGATTATCAGAGAAATTGAGGCTGAACCACCACTTCTGCCTACAATATCCCCTTACCCCACAATGCGACTTGAGGCAATACGCAGTATCATACCCCATAAGTTGTAGGTGTTATCCAAAATCAGTCTGAAAAATATCTGCGTAAGCATTATTACAGGTATAGATATTCAGCACATACCGCCTTGACGTCCTGATCCACTTGGCTGGCACAGAGACAAACCTGAAGACAAACGCTTTTATGCGACTTGTAGCCTTGAGTCCGAACCTCTTTACGTCAAGTCTTTGGATAATGGCCTTGTAGAAGTTACGGATAAGTGCTGTAAGAAGAAGGAACACAGTATTCTTTGCCATGAAGGATTTGGGCAATCTGTCCCACCCGAAACCATTGTTCATATCATCGAAGATACGTTCCTTTCCTCCACGAAGGTTATAGAACTCGACAATTTCTCTTGCGGAAGATTCATAGTCGTTAGTCATGATACAACGGTATGTGTATTCTCCTTCCCAAAGATCCTGCACACCATCCATCCGTTTCTGTCTTTGAATCACAAGTCGGTATGCTTTACCATTCCACTTCTCAACAAGGATAGAGTTCAATTCAAACTCAATACCATTGATTTCCTCAGTTTTCCAACCTCTGAGAGCAAAGATGTAATTGTAGAGTGAACTGCAGCGGTTTGCGCGAATATAGAAGAACTTGCAGTGTTTCTCTACTTCCTCTACAATTTCCTCGGAACATGATCCGCAATCTGCTCTGAAACGATTGATAGTGAGTCCGTTCTGTTCAAATCTCTCAAAGAATCTCTTCAGCGTGTCCTTCTGATGGAAACGAACATTTGTGTTACCATCCCTATTCTCTATGCCGACAATCAAGTCGCCAATAACCGCCACGCCAGGGCGATAGCCAAGGAACTTCTTGTATGTAGGCTTTGCATCATACTTCTCTGTCTCTATGAACTGATGGTCGAAATCAACGTCATACATCTCACCCTCTTTCAGTTGGTCAGATGCAAACATACAATTGAGCAGTAAAGTATTGAGAGTGTCAGCCGTATTGAAATCGTAGTTCTTACCCGCATCTGATGTGTATGAAATGTTTTCTTGCGTCAGCTCCTTTATCGCTCTGAGGATAGTATCAGAGCTACAAGTGCGAAGTGTCGGATGAAGCGAGAGATGGTTCATCAAATGAGTAGTGACATCCTCAACACATGAGCCACCACAGAAGTAGATACTCATGAGTGAACGGATGATTTCGCTGTACTGATAACCGAACAATCTACACCTTGGACCGAGGGTTGAGTCGATCACAGAAGACAATGTGGAGTCAAATTGCTCCATGATTGAAAATATTCTCCAAAAAGAGTGAGTTTCTCGGATTTTATTTGTATTTTTGTCATGTCTTGTTGACTTTTTACCGTCTTTGGTATTGCAACACTAAGATAGGTGAAATTTCTGACATGGCAAAATCCTAAGCAACTTTTTGTTGTTCAGGTGCTTATAAAAAAACATTAAATTATAGTGTTGCGGAAATAAGGTAAAATATTGATGTGTTCCATACAATGAATCCACTACCTATGCGTTTATATGTTATAACTATAATCAAAAACATAATGACATGTTGATTTATGAATAAAAAGAAACGGCAAATAAAAGCACAATCCAAAATGTTCCCTATAAAATTAACCATAGGGAATGTCTGGTTCTCTTTTTGTGTCGTAGTAATTATGTATGCCTTATTTTCCGCTTTCATTTTATCACCTATTTTAAAACATTATGGAATAAAAAGCAAAGCTGTTATAACCGATAACGAATCGTCTTTGGTTCATAGGTACACAACAAATTCTTACCTTTACGAATTCAGAGTTGGAGATAGATACTATTCCGGTAATTCCTTAATAGAAGTGGGCAATAAGGATAAAATAGGGGACACTATAGAAATCTTGTATTTTGAGCATTGGCCTTCTTTCAATAGACCAATATACTTTTATAAGGATGAATAGTTCTTGGTGATATTTAATTTATTCATAATATGGCTTGGCATGAGATTGTAAAATATAGTCCACAAAAATATGATTCAAATGGTGTATATACAGCAGATGAATGGACAAGTAGAAGTGATGTTGGCAAACATTACGATGGTAAATTATTTACTCTTGAAGAATATTTAAGAGTGGAACAACAATACATCGATGTTATACTTTCTGTTATGAAGATAACAAATTGTAAATATATGACGATTCATTATATAGAAGCAGACAAAGAATATATTGTCAGTCAAATAATATCTTCCAAATTTCATAAAATAGATGTCCCGCTTTTAAAATCTGTTCCTTTATTAGAGGAAAAGCGGAGAATCCATATTAAAAAGATTTCAGATATACTACGCTTGTGCCTAAGAGAGTATGCGTATGTCGTATTATGCAATAAAGAGCATAAATTACAAATAGAATTTGGTTATGATTACTATCTAAAGATTTCCAGTTCTTTGAACTACGAAACCTTAAAGAAGGTTGTCAATAAAGAAGGCTTATATTTAGATCCAAGATAAATGCACAAAGCTTGATGCACTGAAACGGTGCATCAAGGTTATATACGAAAAAGTAGATACGGCATTTCACCGTACCTACCTTATCCTTTCTCAGCAAGCCTTCTTCTTGCGCTCGCAATATCTTTCGCATTGGGCGCAGATGTCATAGCCCAACATGGCTCCGAGGATGAAGTCCTCCTCGGGAGTCAACTGGCACAATGGCTTGGTGACAATCATTCGGATAGCATCCAAGCATTCTCGCTTGCCAAAGAAGAGATTCAATCGGTCATTGCCCACTGGCTGAATGATGTAATCGATGTTCTGACGCTCCAATCTTGTTATGGCAAAAGACTCATATTTCTTGTTGAAGGTGAAGAGCACCATGCGGCGCACACCTTTCTTATATTCATATATGTGGTTCATCAGAACTTTCAAATCTATTGGCATTACTGATACTTCCTGCTGCATACTATCCGAATTTATCAAGTTTTTTATCAGGAATCAGAGATTTCTATGATTTAAAAATCCACGAACCAAAATGACTCAAGATTCTATAGTCAGAGATTTCAATGATTCCTGAAAAATTATTATTTTTAAATACTAAAGCGCTGGTTTGATAGCCTCAATCCAGGCATCGATGCGCTCCTCGGTCTTATCATCCTCGTTCACATCATCGAGAGCGAGTCCCAGGAACTTGTCTCCCTCCACAGCCTCACTATCATCAAAGGTATATCCGTCTGTAGAAACACCTGGCAATACGGTAGCGCCAGCCTCCACAGCAGCATCATAGAGTTCCTTCATACCGCCGCAGAAAGTGTCAGAATATGACTCGCTGTCGCCACAACCGAAGAGAGCCACAGTCTTGCCAGCCAATCCAGCACTCTTGAGCGTCTTCACGCCGTCATACCAGTCATCCTGCATCTCGCCTGCACCCCATGTAGAAGTACCGAGAAGGAGATTCTCGTGACTTGCGATAGTAGCCTCATCGATGTTAGCTACATCTACAGTTTCCACGCCCAACTTAGAGGCGATGGTTTCGGCTATCGACTGGCAAGAACCAGTGGAAGAGCCATAAATTACGATAGTTGTTTTCATTTGTCTTTATCTCTTTAGTTACATTTATTTTCGGCTGCAAAGATACTACCTTTTCCCATCATCTGCAATACCTAAAAATGATGGTTTCGGGAAAATACCTAGATATGGGGATAGGAGAAAAGGTTTAGGATGGTTTATCCTAAAAAATAGTATCTTCGCAGCAAATATATAATCAAAGAACAATGAAATGATATGAAACGAATAGAAAGAACGGAATATCTCAATAAGCTGATTGCTTTCAAAGACAAGTCTCTTATCAAAGTGAGCAGACAATATCGGCAACATCCTATCCACCAAGCGCATAGCCAACATCATGACTGCCGACGGAAGAAAAATAGACCAGAAAACCGTGGAACGATCTTACACTTGATGAAGACCCTACTGCCGATTACAACGGTATCAAGAGAATCAATGCCATAAGAGGCTGATGGGAGAAACAGAGTTGAACCAAAAGAAAGTTTGGAAGTGACCTCTATGAGGTCACTTCTTCGTTCTGTTGGGTGCTTTCAGCCAGATATTCTGAGTATATCGCATACCTCTCAGATAGTGACACCAAGAATAACTGAAAACCTTATTTCGCAACCAAGAATATTCGAAAAATACCCTGTTGACTGCTTTAACCCTGAATTGTCCAGAATATGCAGCAGGATTCTTCACTGTCCAATACCAACAGTTGTGTAGGTTGATTGTGTTACGAGACACCAATGGAGCCTCATGCATCTTAGCCTTGAACCCGTTTGATGTCACCGGAGCATCCGCCACATCATAATTCCACCGTGCTCTTCCACTTCCACCATCCAAGGATTTGTTTGTTATAGTCACATCAGAAACATTCATTGTATAGCTTTCGGATATTGAGCCTCCGGCACTAAATCCAGCACTTGGTCCAGAAGTATCAAGCCCGATATTACCTCCAAAATCAACACTATATCCCGAAGTTGTACTATACGAACCTTCAGAAGTCGCAGGTCTAGGATCATGCACAAAGACTTCAGTTGGTGAGAAGCTTCCACCGTTTGGTTTAAAGATTTCGTGGTCATTGTCAATCTCTCCCAAGTAAAAACCATAGCACGTACCCTTGTTTTCCTTCCATTTATCAGAAAGCATCATCGTCGAATTGTTTCCAAGGATTTCTTGATGTACCATATAGTAATCCATGTTTTGATCAAAAGAGTACACTGCATATATGGTATATGTTACTTGGTACAATGCGGAGCGACCTTTAGCCTTGTCATGCCCTGGATACGTCGGGTAATATATGTACGTAATTGTCTGCGCCTTTGTCATGGAATGAATATCGTTTGAGCCACCGTTGATATTGGGCTCGCTTACAACAGCTTGTTTTTCTATCCATGTGGCTACGGCATCTGCAAATAAACCATATGTATAAGGCGTGTGCTCTTGGGAAAGATTGGCTTCTGCAAGCTCTGTCCTTGTGGTATCACCGTCCTCTGTGATTACCACTGACGATATTTGAGCCTCATCTGAGTCGTTCAGATCTTCGAGATGCATTTCTCCTCCCTTCTTATTGAAAGCATAAATATCATTGAAGTGCCCATTGCCATCATCGTCGTCATAGTCGTGCATAAGCGCATCTCCCAGTTTATATTTTTTTAGTCTTTCCATTGTGGCCTTCGACGGTTCAGTTATGGCTATTACGCCTCCTTTGTCATAAACCTGTTTCACTTTCTCCAACATATCGTCATCAATGGTCAAGGCGGTTTCGTTTTCGAGAACCACCACCCTCACGCTATTGTCATTTATTGACACGTTCTTTGTCAGGCGGTTTACAAGAGCAGAACCTGCTTCCTTAAAATTGTTACCCAACACTGCCGTTGGCAAATTGAGCTTAACGGAAAGTTGATCGGTCTTTGGCAGGACTTCTCCTGTTGGTGCGTCAAGTTCTTCCCAAGATTCGCTATCATCAGAACATGAGCAACATAACGAAGTCAACATTACCAAACACAACACGGACTTTACAAAAAACTTCATTTTCATTCTTATATTATAGTTCATATTTTAAAGAATTAAATGGTTAAAGAATTCACTGGCAGCCTTATCAAGATTTTCTGCCTATTTTAAGTTGAACGTAAATTTATTCTTATAGTCTCGATTCACACAGACCGTAGCCTTGCGCTGAGAAAGATTATACACCACCGACCACTGGGTATGGCTCGTAGGATTGCCCGGAGTTTCTGCCTGACTCACGCCATTGAGCAGATTCATGGCTCCTTCCTCAGACAACTGATTGTTGTTCTGCTTGATGACGAATTCCATCATGTCATAGCGGGTCTTGCCGTGGTTCGAGAGCTTCGGACCTTTATCAGAACATGCCATGGTTTCAGATACATAGAAGTTGCTGGCATAGCGCTTTTCTATCACCTCGCGGGTGTTTGGTAAAATGTCAGGATATTTAAAATAAGTCTTGCCATCCTCACCCGTATATTCATCGTCTATGTAAATCTTGCTCTGATGCTCCTTGTCATACACGAATTCTACGATGGCATAACGGCCCGTGGCATCTGCCATGTAGAAATGATAGTTGCCGTCGTTATCCGGTATCCAGAGGTCATATCCGTCCAGAATCTTGAGAGCTTCATCCACAGTTCTGGCATGATCCAACATCATGCGCAAGGCAACGGTTGTAGTCAATTTCTTTCCCGTACTAGCCTGCTGGGTCGGTTTGCCGTCGAGATGGAGCACGGAAACGGCAAAGCCAGCCTCGTTCATACCGTCCATCAGGAGATATGGGAATGCCATGATATAGGATAGGTCTTGCGTCTTATTCTTCTCAAACTCAGCCTTGTTATATAGGATGTAATGCCAGAGATCCTGTCGGTAACCTATCCAGTAGGCATCCACCATACTGATGGATTTCAGTCCGCCTTCGGGTGCCGTGCGAACCAGGGCAGCTGCTATCGGTTCGTTATCATGGGAGTAATCAAAGTTGCGCCCCATCAGATAATCGCCCGTATCGGGTGTCGTCACGGCAAAGGCACTGCAGCCTGCATCCAGCTTGACTCTTGCCTTGAGCCAGGATGGCGTCTTGTCGCAGAGGGTTTTCAATACGGCACCAATCAGATGGGTGTTGTCGGTGAGATTGAATCCTGATATGGTAGGGAGTTTGTAATCCTCCGTATAGTCAAGATAGAAGAATCTTCCGTCTTTCAAGTCCTGGATAGACCTTACCATCTCCAGTTTCTTGGCATCGGTCAGCAAACTGGCCGGTACGTCCTGATAGTGAGCCTGGCTGTATACTTCTTCTGGGTCATCATCGCTGCACGAAGACACCATAACCATGAAGAAGGTAAAGCAGAAAGTTAAGCATGCAAACATTAGCCACTGAATGCGCTTGCTGTTGAAAGTATTGTTTCTTTTCATAATTAGTGATATTTAAAAGATGAATGATTCATTTTATTTTTCGATGCAAAAGTAATGGAAAATAAGGTTCGATATGGGAAAAAATACCCTGAAAAATACTGATTTTTTAGGAAAACGGGAAAAAATAACCTCAAAAACCGTCAAAATCACAGATTTTTATTATCTTTGCACAATAATAAAGCAATGCCAAGCAAAGCTAAGCAATGCAAGGTTATGCTAAGCAATTCATCTATCAATAATGAATATATCCCTACGGAGTATGAAAGCAAAGAACTCAATAAGAACCAAGTTACGCAGGTTGGAATTCTCCTTGCTGAAGAGGGAATCCAATTACCTCGATCGCCAGCGCCAGTGGCTTCTGGTATGTTTTGCCGTGATGCTTTATCTAGGCATCCTGTCTAATATCCTGGGGTTGTCGGGAGCCTTCGATCCATTTTTTACAGCATCTAACATCGTCTTTCTGGTAGTTGTGGTGTCCTCGTTCGCTGCCTATCTCTTGGGTAAGATAGGGGTGGTGAAAGGGATAACCTTCCTTGCAGTAGCAACCCAGGTTTTCATAGGCATAGATATTCTGTATAGTGCCTTCGTGCCTACATTGAAAGATAATACGATGGTAATTCTCATCAACATGCTCATTCTTGCCGGCAACATGTTTTTCTCGCTGGCAGCTTATCAGGCTCGTCTTACCCGCTGGCTGGTAGGCATAGCCTTGGGAGTTTATCTAGTCTGTGTGATAGTTACGGGCAATGAATCGCTGCGTAATTATTTCTTTATGATGCTGTTGATACTGCTGTTTATCAGTGTGCTGAGTCTGGGCATTGCCCGAAATGGCGAGTATCTGGTAAATGCCAATAAAATATTGCAGCGAGAAGAGGAGGAACTGCTCCAGGTGTTGAGAATCAACAAGAAGCAGATTAAGGCATACGTGGCATTGGCCAAGGAGCGGCATGATGTGAAGCAGACCGAGCATTTGCTGGATTTGCTGGGTGAGGCATCGCAGAAGAATGTGATAGATAATGTATTGCAGTATATTCAGACCCGGGAATTGAGCAAGCAGAATCTGGAGCGTGTTTTTCCGGAATTGAGTTCATCTGAGAGGGAAATCTGTTATCTCATCCTGCAGAATAAGAAGTTGAGTGAAATCGGTATCCTGCTCAATAAGACAGAATCCAATATCACCACCCAGCGTGGCAATATCCGAAAGAAGCTGGGGATGAATCCTTCTGATAATCTGCAGAAGGTATTGGAAAAGAGGATAAGGGAATGAAAGATTTTGCTGCGATAGATTTCGAAACGGCCAACCAGCAGCGTACAAGCGTCTGCTCGGTGGGCATTGTGATAGTGAGGGATGGCGAGATTGCAGACAGTTACTACAGCCTCATCAAGCCCGAACCGGAGTATTACTCTTATTGGAACACCCGGGTTCACGGCCTGACCCTGGAAGACACGATGAATGCAGATGTCTTCCCGAAAGTCTGGGCAGAGATAGCGCCCAAGATAGAAGGCCTGCCCCTGGTTGCCCACAACGCCCCCTTCGACGAAGGCTGCCTGAAGGCAGTATTCCAGATGTATCAGATGGAATATCCCGGCTACGAATTCCACTGCACCTGCCGTGCTTCCCGAAGAAAGCTGGGTTCTCTCCTCCCCAACCATCAGCTCCAGACCGTAGCCGCCTATTGCGGTTACGACCTCACCCAGCACCACAATGCCTTGGCAGATGCCGAAGCCTGTGCCTGGATAGCAAGAGAGCTGCTATAAATAACCACAAATTTCGTATGCTGCGAAGAAAAACGACCTATGGGGTGGCATATGGCAAGCATAGTGGAATAGTTCAAAAGGAAGTTCGCCCAAGCTATTATAAATATCAGTATTCAATTGCATCACATTCATTATCGAATCCTTTCTTTTATCGATACATTGCGTAGAATTCCTGCACCTTGTCATGAAGCATAGAAGCATAGAGAAGACCATTCCTCCATTCGTCAGGAATATGGCATATTCCATATTTAGCACCCAGGATAGCTCCTGCTACTGCTGCATTGGTATCCGCATCTCCTCCTGATAAAACAATCTTCAGGATACCCTCTTTATACGAGGTTGCATGCCAATAAGCCCATAGGGCAGCCCCTAAAGTTCTGAGCGTATATCCCATACTCTTTTCATCATCCAGACACAAAGAATCCAGACCTTCATGATATGCCAAGTCAACAAATGAAACAATTCGTTCATCATATTGTTTGGCAATGCCAATCACATCTTCATAATCCAATATCCTGTCTTCAAAGACAAGAGTATGTATGATAGAAGAGACGATAACGCAAGAGCCCACACAGCGAGGATCATAATGAGTTAGCTTACAGATATTCTCTGCATTATTAGCCACATTGTCCTTCATAAGTCCTACCACCGAAGTTCTCATGACGGCTCCATTAGCTGCAGCTTTTTTCTTTCCCATCTTCCAGATAATCTCTGCAGCCTTCTGTGGATTCGAAGTATAGTCGCCAAGAGCCATTACATTATAAGTATGCCGGCCAATTCCCATGCCTCCATTCATCATCCATTCCTTAAACCTTCTGGCAATATCAAGAATATCTACCTTTTGACAAGCCACAAAAGAATCTAAGATGCATAGCATCATATCGGTATCATCAGTCCAATCGCCTCTTTGCCAACGACGACGATGATCATCCTGCACGATTTGTGAATAGTCCTCTATCCCATTAGGATAAAATTGATCCACCTCTTGCTTGGACATAAACTCAGTGCTCAGTCCCAAGGCATCTCCTACAGCTTGCCCGAAGATTGTGCCGAGGAATCTTTCGTTTATAGTTTCATTTTCCATATTTTTTCTATTCATACAACCAACAAATCGTAAAGTCATCCATATCAATCACTCCATGGTGATATAATCCTTTGAGATATTCCTCAAAAGTTAATTGATTATCAGATGCTTGAATTAATTTATCAATAACGTCGTTCTTGAAATTAAACCTCAATGTTTCTGCCGTTTTTAGTAATTGAGAATTACCAGACTGCTTTAGATATTCCTCTGCAAGTTCTTCGCCAAATTCCTTACAATGAGATAACTCATACATCATTAAAATATAATGAGATAAAGCATCGCTGGCAGCAAAGACTACAGACGAATCATCTAACACAAATTCACCATGTTTAAAGCCTTCTTCTTCCAACGGGTCTTTGCAACTAACCAATCTTGGAGGATTACAGAAATCTGCCAATTTCGTAAAACTATGTTCCAAAATACCAGTTTGAAAACTATAATGGAAAACAACACTATCACCATAAGCCATCCATTTTGCGACCTTTTCCTGGATCTTCCATGCAGCAGCAATAGTAGCGCACGAACCTTCGTTATAGAACTTATTCAGAAGAATGCCATCCCCTTGCTTTGCCTTTTCCTCATGCTCATTATAAAATGATTCCCAGATGCTATCCACCCATTCGTCAAGTTCTGTAAAAGACGTGATAGGTTTATTCTTTGGTAACTGCTCTATGAGATATTGCGACCATTCATCAGCAAACAAGCCACAGCCTCCTGCCCCATCCGATACCGCTATGCAGGTATCAGATGAGAAGAAGGAATCTTCGTTTGCTACATGGTCATTCCATTTTGCTATGCTTACGCCTCTATTCATATATATTATAGGTTTTGATTAACGAGCATACTCGACAACGTACCAATCTTCATCATCTTGACCAATCGCTCCATACCGGTATTCACACCCATGGCATGATAACGGATGTCCGTTTGCTTATCACCAAAGATGGCACGAATCTGCTCATTATAATTTAGTGGCAAGAGACTCGACATATTATAAAGTTTCTCACCATATCCATTTCCGTTCAATTCATCTACAGTTGCAGGGAACACTACTGATTCTGCATGTCCAGGTACAACGTGAATATTGAAGAACAAGACATTACCATCATTGGTAAACATCGACTTCAACTGATTAGCAAGTTGTTGCATTTCATCATGTGAGGTGCCATTATACTCACCATCTGTGATATTGATAATTGTAGGAGGATAACAATCCTTGTCGTGATGGTCTTTCATCCAGTTTTCGAGCAAACCTTCTGCACGTTTGAAAGCTTTATCCATGTGTGTCCAACTACCATCATGGCGAGCTACCATCCACTGCTTCTTTTCTACTTCCTTGATAGAGATGCCCTTGCGGGTGCGTACTTCCTCCTTCACCATCTTCTTTTGAAAAGGATTGTCTCGAATCTCTTCTGGAGTAACGAAGTCTCTTCCCTCCAGGCTACCATTCCAAGCACTATAAGCCTCAGTGCCATAGCCTATCATGGCAATATCGAAATAATGACGAGTCTCATTGTTCTTCACGCATCGTTCCACCAACTCGTTGATTTGAGCATTTACGATACGGGCTACGGCCTCAGATAAAGTCATATCCTCACCATTAAAGGTGGTAATTCTACGCATAGAAACACTCTGGTCCACCAGGAAGATGAATGCCGTAGGATGCTCACGGTCAACACGAGCCGTATATGCATTCTTGCTTTGTAACATCTGTGGTTGGCTTGGAATTGGAATACCAAAGTTGCCGATGTTCTTGATATACTTTAGAGGAATACTATTCTTTACCAAAATCTCTGCTTGATAGAAAGGCTGTTCATCCACATCGAAATCGAAGTGATTGCGAGCCTTGACTGTTTGGAAGTGAATCTTCTTGAAATCCTCCAAACTTCCACCCACATGAGCACCATTGCGTACAGCGTTTCTGTCTGCATACTTGGTATTCTCATCATAAATCACTTCTGGATCTATCTCCAGAATGACAGGGTTAGAAATTCTATCTTCATTCATTGCCACATACATCATTGGATGGTTCATGGTAAAGCTAACACGGACATAATGTTCCAATCCATCACGCTTGTCGAGCGACCATGATGGAGAGCCAGATCCTCCACCTCCAGGCTTAGGGATATTGATACCACGTTCCTCACAATCCTTCCAAGAATAGAGTCCTCCATTTTTGATAATATTCTCCAAGTTATCACGGTCAGTGAAGTGATAGAGCTTGGTGATATGATTTTGTTCGAGGATATTCTTGAAATCCTCCCAGTTACTTCTTCTGTTCATTGTTTTTGTCCTCCAATAATATATGTATGTTAGAATAACGATAGTTGCTTTGGTTCTATTGTCTGTGGTTTCCACTTTTTATCACCAAAAGGATATAGACCTTCTACGTATGCCTTGATTAGAAAGGCATGCGAAAGAGGCTTCTTCGGGTCATCTACATCACAATTTGTATTATAATCCAAAAGTACGATGGTCTTAGTCTGGCTAGCCTCTCGTAATCTTTCGATAATACTTTGAACCTTATGTTCAAGTACCCACTTGTAAGTAGGGATATAAATCTGCTTTCGAGCCTCAATATATCCGAGCAGTTCCGTTCCGTTTACTCCTTTGCGATGTCCAAGAGGCTTACCGAACTTGCGAACAGTTCTCTTGATATTCTTCATTGACTCATTCTTAAACATTTCTATATCTACATCAGCCGATTCAAATACCTTTAGCCCTTGCCACACAGCCTCAACACAAGTAGCAGTAACACCCTCGCTAAATGGCACAGGTATGCCACCATGAGGATAGAATGGGCTTAACTTTATCAAGTCATCTTCAGCATGACTCGTTACATCCGCAATTATTGCATCGGGATATTTCTTCAAGATATTCTCCCGCTTCTTTCGTTTTGATTCAATTTGTATCATAAAAAAATATCCTCCCCAAACAAATACTCCAACTTATTTTGCAATTTTTCATTATCAAAAAAATTGCCATTAAAAGCTCCTTGGCCAATAAAAACAACCTTATCAGATATTGAGATATCACCCAATTCACATAAAGCAAAGGCTTCCTTACCAATTTCAATCAAAGAATTAGGCAAACTAATTTTTGACAAATTCCAGCATACCCGAAACGCTTCGTTTCCAACATAAATCAACCCATTAGAAAAATATATATATTCTAACTTCAAGCAACCTGAAAATGCTTCATTACCTATATATATGACACTCTTCGGAACATAAATCTGTCTTAAATTATCACAATCCAAGAATGCAGCATCAGAAACCACCAATAATCCTTCAGAAAAAGAAACATCACGTAATTTTGAACACCCAACAAATGCCTCTTTTCCTATAACCTGAACCGACCCAGGAATAACTAAATGCTCTAACTCTGAGCATACTGCAAACGATGATTTTCCTATTATACGCAAACTTTCTGGAAAAATTATTTCCTTCAAGTTTAAGTTGCAAGAAAATGCCTCAGATGAAATAAATATTGTTCCTTCTTTTATTTTATATGAAACCAAATCATCAGGGGCATTCAGTAAAATTTTTCCATTGGTACTATATTTTACTCCAAACTCATCTATTATAAAATCATCTGTACAAAGCTCCCAATATCTTGGAATCTCCATCCCCCACCAAAGTTTTAAAACACAATAAAATTTTTCTAAGACTTCGTTATAATTCGTACTTACACAAGAACAGACAAACAACAAAAATGCAGAATGACTAAAAGCAGTTTCAAAACTATCCAACAAACTATCCATCAACAAACTATCTTTAGGAGAAAGATAATCCGAATTAGCAAACAATAGTCTTCCACAACTACCATATCTGTCATACAAAGACACATCCTTAGACATTGCGTATAATGATAGTAACATACTCGCTAATGCAAAGTCATCAATGGTTTCATCGAAATCCTCAATATTTCGTAAAGGATGAGAAAAATCCTTTGTTCCTATTGTTGGCGACTTTTGGCCTTTCATTGCAGGAACAAACATGCCATCATAATCCACCAAAGTCAAACTTCCATCAGGGCGAACCATGATATTGTCAGGTTTAATGTCTCCATGTGCAAATGGTTGAGAACGAAGCCACGATACGAGACGACAGAAAGCCTTATATAGTGCAGTTATAGCATAACCATTTTGATAGTTTTCTGCAATGTAAGTCTCCATTGTTTCTCCATCAATCCAATCCATGAGAAGAACTGGAAACTCGTCTTCTTCACAACTGCTATCAACAAAGATTTCTTTTTCTAAATACTTCACGGAAGTAATATAAGAAGAATCCACGAACTCCAACTCATCTGCAATCTGGCGATAAGCCTCAGCTCTACCTTCTTGTTCTTCAGTAAAGCACTTTAAGGCATAGCATTTCCCTGTCTGTTCATCTTTCATTTTGAACACGACGGCAAAGGCACCACTGCTACGATATGGTTCACCATGATCATCTAGCACTGGTTCCAAATGGCCCAACTCATCAAGATTGTTACTTGCATCTTGTATGGCTCTAACATATTCTGATATCAAAGGATACTGCATTGACTTTTTCTGTTAATTGTTTATATGTTACATCTTTTACACCTCAAGCTTATACTATATCATAAATATACAATACAAGGAACATCAGGATTGTTTTCCTTATATTCCTTTATCACAACGTTCTGTTACTATATAAATGATATGATAATGCATTGACAACCATCAGTGTATGATTTCTGTAATTGCCTTGTTGTGAGTTAGAAAGAAGTTGCTCTGCATTTCTACGTTGAGCCACCCATCTTGCCAGCAAAGTCTTGGTCTCAATTGCATATTTCTCCAGTTGACAATACTGTTGTTTGTATTCTGATTCACTACCACAAGACTCAATCAACTCTTTGTCCTGAGTTTCGTATTTAACAGAGGTTAGAGCCTGGTGTAACTCTTCGCTCCAAGCCGAAGTGTCGATAACCTTCATCTTTGCAAATGACGGAACTTGCTTATTGGCAAACAATTCATAATCATCCTTCAGGCAAGCCATCCGGATATAGGCGATGTTCATAGGCGCATCTGCTTGACAAATAATCCTCATCGTACCACCTGTATAATAATACAATCTAAGATACATGGCATCAAACTTGTTGAGCGAAGCCTGCAACTTGTTCCAGCAATCAGTCTCCTGCTTAAGGCAGTCTTTCAATGTTGGCTGCAATGGCAGGCTACTCAGCTTAGCAGAATAAAGTGCCACATTGTTCTTGTATCGTTTCTCTTGTTGGGTACACCACATTGCCATCCCAGAAGTTGTCTCCTCTGGATTTTCTGATGAATCAAAATACAAGTCACCAAATTTCGCAATGATTTCCTTTTGATAATCATCTTCATCTGATGGCATTGTATTGACACTGGTTGGCGCATCATCATATCTTGGTCTGTCACCCCCTGCGTAAGCTACGTTTGTCAATAGAAGCAACAGACTTGACACTGCAATTCTTGCATGATGAGATTTTGATAAAAATGATAATATCATAGTTGTAACTTTTTAAATTAATACTTTATGAGATGGCAAAGTTAGTTCTTTTTTTGCAAACAGATGTACAAACTCGGGAAAAACTTACCTCCACAAGCCTTGTGGAGCCTAAACATTTGTAGCATCTACCACCATTTATTATTTTTGCAGCCAAAATAACAATAAAAATAATAGGAATATGGAAAGTCACCCCTCCAGAAGTTCCTGCCATGCTCACCAAGCGGTCCCTCGGGGATCACGTGATGAGGAATCGGTGAACATGAGATGAGCAACCGTTGCTCACGAGGCGGGCAGTAAGTGCCCAAACTAAGAACCCAAATTTGGGCAACATAATAATGATTGCCAAAATCAATCATCAACAAGAATAACCTTTAACCAGATATTCCATCATAAATAAATGAGACTTCCCTGCATCAAAACAGAGAAGTCTCATTCTTTTTATCTTATCATCTGTCAAGTCTTTAAGCCGATATTTTCAACAGAAAAATGAGGCTATGAGACTTTTCTTTCAAAAACTTTTCCACATAAGCGAAAACTATTGTCCCTTTCAACGGAAATGCTTATCCATTAGATTGCATAAAGGAAGGTGCGGATGAACCAGTAGCAAACGATACCTGCGATGTAACCTACGAAAGCAATCCAGGAGATGTGCTTCATATACCAGCCGAAGGTAATCTTCTCCAAGCCCATTACTACCACACCAGCGGCACTACCGATAATCAGCATTGAACCACCTACACCGGCACAGTAGGCCAGCAACTGCCAGAAGACACCATCCACAGCCATATCGCCAACAGCAGCCACAGGATACATTCCCATACATCCAGCCACCAGAGGCACATTGTCCACGATACTTGAAAGCACACCGATGATACCAGTTACGAGGTAGTGGTTGCCATCAAATACGATGTTCAAGCCCTGACCCAAAGCTGTCAATACGCCAATCTCGGCCAAGCAGGATACCGCCATCAGAATACCGAGGAAGAAGAGGATGGTACTCATATCCACACGAGAGAGCAACTTGGTTACTCGCTTCTGAGTGCCCTCCATATCCTGTCCACGATGCAAGCCACGATAGAACACCTCAGTGGCAGTCCACAACACGCCGAGCACCAAGAGGATGCCAACAAATGGAGGCAAGTGGGTGATGCTCTTGAAGATAGGAACGAAAATCAAACCACCCACACCCAGCCAGAACACAGCCTTGCGCTGACCTTCGGTGAAGTCGCTCACTGCTGCCTCCTTGGATGCTGAAACCTCAGGCATCACCAGCTCTCCCTTGAGCATGGTCTGAAGAATGAGCGCAGGAATCACCATGGAGACGATAGATGGGATGAGGATTTCGGCGATAACGCCAGCAGCAGTAATCAATCCCTTGTTCCAAAGCATGATGGTGGTTACGTCACCAATTGGCGAGAAGGCACCACCAGAGTTGGCAGCGATGATGACGAGCGAGGCATAGACCATGCGATCCTTGTGATCGGTGACGAGTTTGCGCAAAATCATAATCATCACGATACTCGTGGTCAAGTTGTCGAGGATGGCTGAGAGAATGAACGTCAGGAAGGCAATACGCCAAAGGAGCGCCTTCTTCGACTTGGTCTTCATCACCTTGCGAACCCAGTTGAAACCACCATTCTGATCCACGATTTCCACGATGGTCATTGCTCCCATCAAGAAGAAGAGCGTGGTGGCGGTATCACCGAGATGTTCCTGGATGATGGAAGTCACCTTCTCTATCATACCTTCCGCACCACCGGTATAATCAGGGTGCATGAGTTGGAGATACTGCATTGGATCCACCATGTAGAGAGTCCAACAGCCCACGAGCATCAACAAGGCGATAGCTGCCTTGTTTACCTTGGTCAAGCTTTCGGTAGCTATGAGTGCATAGCCGAGCACGAAAACGACGATAATCGAAATTGTTAGTGTAGCCATTATTTTTTTTATTATTAAAATTTGGGGGCAAAGGTACAAAAAGAAAATCAATATCCATCCTTTTCGTCCATGATATTTCAATGCAATCGTTTTCATATTACCATTTGAAAGATTTCGCAGTGGATAAAGTTTCCTTTTCATGGGTTCATTGCGCCCATATTGGCAACACCTCTATTCTGATTCCCTCTCGTTCTATCGTTTGTTGCTGACAGAATGTGATGATTTTGCATTGCTTACAATTTGTTATGGTAGATGCAGCCAAAAGTCCTCCAACCTCTCGTTCCATATTCTCCTCATTCAAAGTCCAGCAAACTTGCACCAATTCCGATACTCGTTCACCTCGCTGTACCACGAAGTCACATTCTTTCTGCTCATAGAAATAAGAAATTTGGTCTTCCTCACCCAAACTCCGCTCCAAATTGAGATATACGATGTTTTCGAGAGCCTTGCCTGCATCCTCACTCTCAGGCAGAAGCACGGCATTGCGCAAGGCGATGTCAGCCATATAATACTTGGCTGGCGAACTGCTTTGCTTCACCATCGACTTGGTATATCGCTGCACCTTGCGAAACAAGAAGATGTTGCAAGCATAGTCGAGCCAAAGATAAAGAGAATCCTTGGCCACCTTCAACCCTTGCGACTTCAAGTCATTATAGATATTGTTGACACTCGTAGGTTTCGTGAGGTTATTCATCATTCGCTTCAAGAAGTACCTCACTACGGAGACGGAAGCCCCAATATGATAATGCTCTATCATATCACGGAAAAGCATCGTGCTGAAATAAGACTGGAGAATCTTCACCTTTTCCGATTTCGTTTGGGCACGAACCACCTCTGGGAACCCTCCTTCATCGCAATAATCACGAAAGGCAAAGGTCATCATCGCCTTACCTTCCTCACTATACTTATCAGCCTCGATTCCCTTGAAACTAAGATACTCCTCAAAACTCAAAGGATACTCTCGATATTCATCTGGCCATCCACGCAAAGCTGAAGCTATTTCCTCGGAAAGCATCTTGGCTGTGCTACCTGTAATAAAGATATGCTTACAATAATTCTTATACACCCTCAGCACAAAGAGTTCCCAACCAGATACCAACTGTATCTCGTCAAAAAACATATACACATCTTGGAGGGAAGTAGTAGGATACATCTCTCGATAAGCTTGAAGGAGTTCATCGAAGTTATCTGGAGTCATGGAGAGAAAACGCTCATCATCAAAACCGACATACAGGATTCGCTCCTTTGGCACTCCAGCTTCGAGCAAACGATTGATGGTCAATCCCAAAAGTGAAGACTTTCCACATCGACGTATGCCAGTAACGGTTACGATGCGCCCTCCATCCAAAGGAAGTTGCATCTTTCTGTCTTGCAAATCCAACGGCAATTCCCGCTGATGCAAGGATATGATGGATTGAAATGTACTGCGTAGTTCCATTCTTACTTTTATATTTACTATTTTACGTATATTGATAGGTTTACGTATTTATACATTTTATATATACGCATCTGATAACGGCTGCAAATATACAAACTTTCCTTCTAAAAAGGAAAGAAAATACAAATTATTTCCTTCTAAAAAGGAAAGAAATGACGAAAAGTTTCCTTTTCTGAAGGAAATCTAGTCTAAAAATGTCATAGATAGGGGCAGTAACAGTTGTAAAAAACGACATTCACTCCACTTATTTCCATCGTAACACTTTTGTTGCAAAAAAGAAAACGTCTTTCAATCTGAAAGAAACGTACCTGTAATATACTCACCGTACCTTTGCAACCGAAATCAGATAGATATTGATTATGAATACTAAAAGGGGAATTATTGTATTAGGAATGCTCGCTACGACAGGACTGTCAACGTGGGCGCAACAAATCAAGGGTATCGTCATCGACCAGAAATCGAAAGAGACACTCATCGGAGCAGTCATCACTGCCGTACCACAGAATGGAGCCAGCGCTTCTTCTGCCAAAGGCAACACCGCTCAGAAGGATGGCGTCAAGGCCATCACCGACATCGACGGCAACTTCTCGCTCCAAGACTTAAAAGATGGTACTTATACCTTATATATAAAATATGTAGGTTACAAAAACAAAGAAATTGACGGGGTTCAAGTGAAGGACGGAAAGGAGAAAGATGCACTCACCATCGCTTTGCAACCGGATGAACAGCAACTGAAGGAGGTGACCGTTACCGCTGTGGAAAGGAGAAATACGGATGCGGCAATGATTCAGGTAGCCAAGAACAGTCCCGTCATCGTGAGCAATGTCTCGGCACAAGAAATAAGCAGAACGCAAGACAGCAACGCAGGAGAGGTGATACGCCGTGTGCCAGGTGTGAGCCTCATCGACGATAAGTTCGTGATGGTGCGTGGACTGTCACAGCGTTACAACAACGTTTGGGTAAATGGTGGTGCCGTACCTAGCTCGGAGGCTGACTCCAGAGCTTTTTCGTTCGACATCATCCCTAGTTCGCAGATTGACAACCTGACTATCGTGAAATCTCCATCGGCTGAATATCCTGCCGACTACTCCGGTGGTTTCATCATCGTAGGCACCAAGGAGATTCCATCTGAAAACAATTTTACCTTAACCCTGGGTGGCAACTGGAACACATCGACCGCCTTCAAGGACTTCTCCTACTCCAAAGGCTCTGCCACCGACTTCCTCGGATTCGACAACGGAATGAGAAGCCTGCATGGCGGCATCGAGGCACCTCTCAATCCTCAGCTCGACCCAATCGGCAAGCAGGTGGCAGACTATGCCACATCGCTCCTGGGCAACCATCTCAACAACGACTGGATGGTGAAATCGAAGAAGCCACTGGGCGACCTGAAGCTATCGGCTAGCCTCAACCACCGTTGGATGCTCGGCGGAAGAACACTCGGTCTGCTCGCTGCCCTCAACTATACCAACGAGTATCGCACCTACAGCGATATGGAGAACAACCTCTATGGAATCTACGACGCAGTGAACGACCGCCCCAACTATCTGCGCCATTCCACAGACCAGCAATATAACAATAATGTTAGGCTCGGAGCCATGCTCAACCTCACCTTCCTCTCGAAGGATGGCAACCACAAGTATCAGTTGAAGAACATCTTCAACCAGCTTGCCACCTCCCGCTACACTTGGCGTGAGGGCGTGAGTGCCCAGTCGAATGAGGAGCACAGTGCTGAGTATTACTATCGCAGCCGAACCACTTATAACGGTCAGCTTACCGGCAAGCACACCTTCACCAGCGACGCCCTTGACTGGAGCATCGGGTATGCGTATGCCAACCGTCTATTGCCTGACCGTCGAAGATACCTCATAGACGATGCTCTCCAGTCGGGCGTTCTCGCCCTGAGCACCGGCAACGACATAAGCCGTGAGTGGACTCGTCTCGACGAGCACATCCTCTCACTCGGCGTCAACGACAAGCACCATTTCCGTTTCGGCAGCTTCGAGCCAGACTTGCAAGTGGGTGCATACGGTGAATACAGAAGTCGCGACTACAAGACTCGCAACTTCATCTACAACTGGAATGTTTCGGATAACAACATGCCATCTGACTTCCGCCACAGCGACATCCCTACCCTCATCTCAGACGAGGCGAACATGGGCTACGACAAGCTGTATCTCTTGGAAGAGAAGCAGATGCGCAACAACTACCGCGGACGCAATACATTGGGCGCTGGATACCTGGCGATGTCTCTCCCCTTTGGCAAGTTCGGCATCCACGCCGGCGTCCGCTACGAATACAACGACATGGAACTCATCTCCAACACTCGTGACTACGAGAAGAGCGAGCAGAGTACACATTATCGCACCAACGATATTTTTCCATCTCTCAATTCAACATATAAAATCAACGACCAGCACCAGGTGCGCCTATCGTATGGTCGCAGCATTAACCGCCCTGAATTCCGTGAAATATCGTCGTCAGTGTATTATGACTTCGACCTTGCCAGCAATGTGCAAGGAAACACAGAGCTGAAGAACTGTTATGTAGATAACATCGACTTGCGTTATGAGTTCTATCCTTCCAAAGGGGAACTCATCTCGCTGGCAGCTTTCTACAAGCACTTTGACTCACCTATCGAGTGGACCTATACCGTGGCTGGTGGTACCGACCTCATCTACTCTTACAAGAATGCCAAGAGTGCCAACAACTATGGCTTGGAGTTGGACATCCGCAAGAGTTTGGACTTCATCGGATTGAGAAACTTCTCTTGGTCGTTCAATGGCGCACTGATCAAGAGCAAGGTACAGTTTGAGGCTGGAGCCAAGGAAGAGAATCGTCCGATGCATGGACAGTCTCCTTACCTCGTCAACACCGGTATCTTCTATAAGAACGAGCGTCAGCAGCTCGACATCGCATTGCTCTACAATCGCATAGGAAAGCGCATCATCGGTGTAGGTCGAAGCGAGGGAAGTACAGGCGATGACTCCAATGCTCGTGTGCCTCACAGTTATGAGATGCCTCGCAATAGCATCGACCTGAGCTTTGGCAAGAAATTCGGCAAGCACTGGGATTTGAAACTCAACATCCGTGACCTTCTCGCCGAGAAAATCTACTACAAGCAATTCGCCGACGTAACTTACAAGGACGGAAGCAAGAAGCAAGTAGAGGAAATCTCCAGATGCTACAAGCCTGGCAGAAATATCGGACTATCAGCCAGCTACAAGTTCTAAAGAGAGAAGTATTCAATAGTAAAAAATAGATGTTTAATATAACAAGATGAAAATCATGAACAAGATGACAATGACAGGATGCCTCGGCATCCTCTTCGCAGCAGCCTTGATGAGCAGCTGCAGCAGTAACGATGATCCTACTCCTGCACCAGGAACAGGATATGTATGGACTACCGATGGCGGTTTGAAGGCATGCGACCACATCCTCTTCAGTACCGACGGTAAGGAAGATGCCAATGGAACAGAAATCGGAAATGGCGACGCAGAATTTGTATTCACAGGAAAACAAACTTTGAAGAAAGGCACTTATCTCTTGAAAGGATGGGTCTATATAGCTAAAGGTGCAGAGCTCACCATCGAGCCTGGCACCATCATCAAGGGCGACAAGCAGACCAAGGCTGCCCTCATCGCAGAGCGTGGAGGCAAACTCATCGCCAAGGGTACGGCTTCAGAGCCTATCGTCTTCACTTCCGAGGAAGCTGCTGGTTCTCGTAAGCCAGGCGACTGGGGTGGCATCATCCTCTGCGGTAATGCTCGCAACAACCAGACAGACATGCAGATAGAGGGTGGCCCTCGCACTCACCATGGTGGCAACGAAGATGCCGACAACTCCGGTGTATTGAGCTATGTTCGTATCGAATTCGCTGGTTATCCTTTCCAGAAGGACAAGGAAATCAATGGTTTGACCTTCGGTTCGGTTGGTTCCGGTACACAGATCGACCACGTACAGGTATCTTACTCCAATGACGATAGCTTCGAGTGGTTTGGCGGTACAGTCAACTGCAAGTACCTCGTAGCTTACAAGGGTTGGGATGACGACTTCGATACCGACAATGGATTCTCTGGCAAGGTACAGTATGGCTTGGCACTCCGCGACAGCAAGATAGCCGATACCTCTCAGAGCAATGGTTTCGAGAGTGACAACTGTGCCGATGGCGCTGACGTACAGCCATATACCACAGCAACCTTCTCCAACATCACCTTCGTAGGTCCTAAGGTATTGGATGCCAACTTCCAGAACGACCCTGACTATATCACAGCAGGTGCTTACAATCCAAACAATGGTTCTGCCCTCGGCAAGTTCCAGGCAGCCATGCAGATTCGCCGTAGCTCTCATCTCAACTGCATCAACTCCGTCGCACTCGGTTGGCCTATCGGTTTGATCGTAGATGGCGAGAAAGGTGGTACTGTTCAGGCATCCAAGGATGGATTGTTCAAGCTCCAGAATGTATATTTCGCAGGCATGGATGCCGTAGGTTCTGATGCCAACAAGATTTACGAGGATAAGCTCTATGATGCTGTCAACAAGAAGTTCATCAATGAAAGTCAGAAGTCATACAGCAATACCTTCTTCTTCTCTCAGCCAGGCAACAAGTACTTCGACTCATGGAGCTCTCTCGTAGGTCTCGATGGTTACACTCCTATCGCAGGCAGTCCATTGCTCGGTGCCGCTAGTTTCACCGGTTGGACAGGTTTCGACAACGTAAGTTACATCGGTGCCTTCGATGGCAGCAACAACTGGATGGCAGGTTGGACTGAGTTCGACCCACAGAATGCGAAGTACTAATCAATACAGACTGTAGCATTCAGCAATCCTGACTGTAGCATTCAGACAAGAATATTTCAGCAGATTTCTATTTTGACTATAAGTTCTTTTAAAAAGGGCATGGCGCAAGAAAAACTGCTCCATGCCCTTTTACCTATTAGTAATCAATCTATCTAACTTCTGTTAGCCTGTCGCATATTGTTGTCTAGTATAGAGTATGACTATTTGTCCGTCCTCACAACTCTGAAGCCGACATTAGCATAACCTTGCGAGCCATTTCTCACGATGTCCGACTTCTCGCTTCGGCAATCATCACGGTCGGAATCCCAACTGCCACCTTTGATGACGTATAGTCCATTGGCATCAGTAGAAGAAGTCCACTCCCAGCTATTGCCCCAGAAATCTATACCGCCACAAGCACCTATAGTCTGGCTATAAGCATCTACTGCCGTCAAGCCCTGTTCCACATGTCCCGAGTTCATTGCCACATCCTTCGGCATGTGACCTGCTGCAAAGATCCATTCCTCATCGGTAGGAAGACGATAAGCGTGAGCGTTATCTTGGGAAGAAAGCCAGTTGCAATAAGCGATGGCATCCGCTATTGTCACGTTGACCACAGGATAATCGGCTTGATCTTCAGCATATACAAAACCTGGATTGAAAGCAGCATATTCTGCATTGGTTACAGGTGCATAACCGATATAAGCATTATCCGTTGGTGCTCCTCGCAACACAAACCAAGCATCAGCTGGATTGTCATCCGTACGAGGGTCGATAAGGCGAAGGAACTGCTGTTCAAGACGAATCTCACGATTCTTCACCATTTCATCCACAATGTCTTGCATCTCCTGAACGAGGTCAGGAGTCTTAGCCTCTCGCTCCAACTCACGGAGCTTGTTCTTCTTTCGAGCCACCACCTTGTCATATCGCAGTCCCATCTGATCCATCAAGGCTTGCTTGTTTTCTTCTGTCGGGTTCTGCTGATATTGATGAAGCAGTTCGTTGGTCGTAGCATCTATCTGCGGACGCTCCTCCTCTACAAGCGGTGCATCAGGGTCTTCAAAGTCCAATTCGCTCTCCACCAAATCGAAAGGAGAGATGCAGATGGCACGCTCAGCTATCTGATGAACGCCGAAATAATCTGCCTTCAAGCCTTCCTTATTATATAGAGAGAGGCGATAACCACCATAGAGATTGCAAGGCAAGATGGAAATGAAGTAATCCTTGCCAGGAGTGAAACCTGATGCATCTGGCGAAGTGAACGTGAGGATGGAATGGGCATTGCTTACCTCATCCACGACAGGTACGGTTTGTCCATTTCCTTGTTCATCCACTTGCTTCTCCCACTTGATCTTGGCATTACCCGTCAAGGCATTGCCATCCACACTTTCCATCTCTATCTTGGTGATACCCGACATCTGGAAGTTGACCTTGAGGCCAGCACAAACACAGCGGAAATCCAATTTTCCTTGCACAGCAATGCTTTCTTGCGCCACGGCAATGGCTGCGTTTTCATCATAGCCTTTATCCCCTGGTATTTGAGCATCAGGAATATTGACCGTAGTCGCATACCATGTATTCTCCTCGCCTGGATTCCAATTAGGATAGAAGCCATCAACAAGATTGGTACTTGTGATTTCCGTACCATTCCCTTGGTCAGCATCATCCACTATCGTATCATTGTCAGAACAAGATACAAGGCATAGCAATGCCAAGGCATAGCCAAATATCATCCTTTTCATCTTCTACCTCCTGCTCTTTTTGCCATACGCTGCATCATCTGTCTTTCCAACTGATAGACACGCTCTATCTGAGCCTGTGTCAAGAACTCACTATAGATGCCATAATATTTCTTGCGAAGATCCAAAATCTTTTGGCTGTGAGTGAAGCGATCTTTCAGTGTCTGCTCCGTCTGTCCATCACTCTGCTTTCCACGCTGTGGTTTCACACGAGGTCCCAACGCCCACACCTCCTTCTGATAATTACAAAAGGTCTTGACGAAACGCTTGCCAGTAGCCTCATCAAAAGCCAAATCCTTGGCGATATGCTTGGCTTGCACCTCTGCGAGTTGCTCACGAGTGAGGCGTTGTCTGTTAGCTTGACCATTATTCTGTGCCATTGCTGCGAAGCTGAAGGCTGTGAATGCAACAACCAGCAACAATAATCTGATGATATTTTTCATTGTCTTCTACTTTTTAATGATTGATGATATATAAATACTGTTTTATTCATTGATGAACACATCCTCTTGATACACTTGAAGCATATACGCTTGGTCCTCAGGAGCGAGATTGGAGAAGGCTTTCTCTACCTGTGCCAATCCATCCACCTGTTGCCGTGGAGTTTGCGAATGTCTTGGATATAGAATCAATACCAAGGCTATGCTTGCAGCGATGGACAATGCCCACACAAGGATACGTAAACGACTGTTTTTTCTCTTTGGCTTCAAGGCGATTTGCTCAGCCTTGCCGGGCTGATTCTGCAAGCCAGCATCATCTGCCTTATCCTGTAAGTCTGCACTATCAGCCGTGCCCAGCAAATCTCCCTTTACCTCATTCCAGATATTCTCCTCCATCTCATCGAAGAAGCCATCGGGAGTTTGGTATGGCATACGCTTTCCTATCTTATCAAAATCAAATTCTTTTTCCATTTCTGTCTTGATTTAATCGTTTGTTTTCATATACTTCCCTATCTTTTCCTTGGCGATATGATAATTCGCTTTTACATTGGCAGGCGTGGAACCTGTGATGTTGGCAATCTCGTCATATCCCAGTTCGTCATAATAGCGAAGGTTGAAAGCCAGTTGCTGTTTGGTGGGCAAGGAGAGAATCGCCTTCTGCAATTTCACCGCCTCCAAGTCGTTGTAATCGACATAGTTCTCTGCCTTCAGCCTGTTGGCCTCTGTCAGCACGTTCTCCAAGGAGAGTTGGTCGCTGTGCCTACGTTGTAAGATTCGCAAAGCCTCATTGGTTGCTATCCTGTAAATCCAGGCTGCCAACGAGCTTTTCTCTTGAAGTTGCTCCAGAGAATCCTTCCCCTTGAACTGACCAAATGAGCGAAATACCCGAATGAAGGTTTCTTGGGCAGCATCTTGGGCATCGTCGTGAGAGACAACCAAGCGCCGAATGTGCCAATATACCACCTGTTTGTATTTCGTCATCAAGAGTCGGAATCCTCTTTCGCCATTTTCTTGCAAGGCTGAAACTATATCCGTATCTTGTAGTGTAATCATGAGATATATGTTTTAGTCTATGTTTCGTGAAAAATGCTATGTTCTTTTTCTCAACAAATAGATTTGTTTCTTTCCATTATAAGTCGAGACGATAGGTTTGCTTTTGTCTGCAGCAAAAGCATCCAACTCTGCCTTGGCCGTCTCTTTCGTCAAACCAGTCATCTTAGAATACTGCTTGACGGTGAGCGAACCATTACTCTTCAAGTAAGCCATCGCCATGTTGAAACGCTCCTTCTGATTGAGTCGATTGCTGATGTGAGTGGTTACTACTGGCTTAGCGACAACTGTGACATGAGTTGGATATGCCATACAAACAGCATGTACTACATGACCATGATATCCATGTCTATGCCAACGCTGTGCATTAGCTGAACCACAAACGAAAAACATCGCTGCCACTACCATTGCTATTTTCATCTTTCCAATTGATTTCATAATTCTCTACTTTTTTATATTAAACCTCTAATTTGTTCTTTCACGTCGTCTTCATGAGCTCATTCTTGTCGGACGTTCTATTTGGAAGACCCAGCGAAAATACAAAAGTAAAATTGGAAGCGACATTTTTTTTGAAAAATAACGCCTAAAAAAGCAAAATATAGCAGAATGATGCTTTTATTTTGAGTTTCAAGTGGTTGTGGCTGTTGTTGGCATTAAGTGGCATAGACGAGGAATAGCGAAAAACGCAGATTGGAGAAATAGAAACGCTTTCAAATCATTACCTCGCAGAAACGCCCTAATAAGCATTTTTAACGGTGACGGTTCAAATTTCCCCATTCTGCGTAAGTTTTGATTTTGCCATGCAGCTCTCATAGTTTAATTTTGCACCGAACAAAAAAGTAAGAATTATGAGATGCACTTTCAAGACAGTCTTCTATGTAAATGGAAGCAAGGAGAGAAACGGAATTGTCCCTATCATGGGACGTGTGACAATCAACGGAACTATCGCACAGTTCAGTTGCAAGCAGAGCGTTACCAAGGCTATCTGGGATGCCAAGGGCAACAGAGCCATAGGCAAGAGTAAGGAAGCCAAGGAGGTGAATTTTGCGCTCGACAACATCAAGGCTCAAATCGCCAAGCATTACCAACGACTTTCCGACCGTGAGGCGTTCGTTACCGCTGAAATGGTGAGAAACGCCTATCAAGGCATAGGCACCGAATACGAGACCTTGCTCAGAGCTTTCGACAAGGAGAACGCAGCCTTTGCCAAGCGTGTAGGCAAGGACAGAGCCAAGAACACTTACAACAAGTATCTTGTGGTGAGAAAGTACGTTGCCGAGTTCATCAAGTATCAGTACAAGCGCAGCGATATGTCCATGAATGAGCTTACCGAGGAGTTTATCCGTGACTATTGCCTTTACTTGAAAAATGTGGTAGGGCTTGCGCAGTCCTCCATTTGGATTTACTCAATACCTCTGAAACATATCGTTACGGCGGCACACTACAACGGCAAGATACCGAGAAATCCGTTTGCCATGTACCACGTTGACCCAGACCACAAGGAACGTGAGTTCTTGACCTTGGATGAGCTTACTGCCATGACTAATATAAAGTTGGAAGACCCCAATATGGCATTTGCAAGAGACCTCTTTATCTTTGGTTGTTGGACAGGTATATCATTCATTGACATCAAGAACTTGACTGAGGACAATATCAGCATGGTAAACAGTGCTCCTTGGATTGTGTCCAAGCGTCAGAAGACAGGCGTGCCGTTTCAAATCAA
>SAMEA104315437__coassemble_227_pt1 | contig 45088 bp, 38 predicted proteins | sample SAMEA104315437__metabat2_high_PE_027 | metagenome-assembled genome bin SAMEA104315437 (sample SAMEA104315437) | gut metagenome | biome: Monkey gut; feature: monkey-associated habitat; material: faeces | place: China | collected 2013
TTGAAGTTTACTTCGTTTTATAAGCTCGTTTTTGTCTATTCAGAATGTTGCTTTTGGGGCAAACTTCTGTTTTACCAGCAATCTTCTCCGAAGACTGTTGTGATGTCGATCTTGGAGGCTTCCTTCTTGGTGAGTTGCTTGCTCCATTTTACTCGATTCTTGGTTGAGGCTCCAGCACCATGGTTGTTGTATTCTGCATAGTTGGCTGTTTCCTCGTTCTTTGGATTGCGCCAGTTGTCCCAACCTGCAGGAACGATATGCTTGCCCATCTCACAATTCATGAAGATGGTGGCGGCAAATGGTCGCCAAGGACGACCGAGATATACCTTGTCAACTCCCTCGTCGGCAGTCAACTTGCAGTTGTTGAATACATATCCGTAGTTCTGTCCGGCTGGGGTAGAGGCGGCAGTGATGTAACTGTTTGCCTTGCTATGAATCTCGCAGTTCTCAAACCATGCTTTGCTTGGACCAAAGATGAAGTCGGTGGTTCCCTCAATATAGCAGTCATAGAATGCGATGCGAGTGCCAGCTACGCCGGTATAAACGGTGTCTTGGTTGCCAAGCAAACGGCAGTTGTGTACCAAGATGTGGTCGCCCTCGGTGTGAAGGGCTACCGCTTGTCCTAGCTTGGCGGCATTGTTCTCGATAGTGATGTTCTCCAAGGTGATGTAGCTGCCTTGTACCTTCAAGGTATAGGTGCGGAAGGTTCCCATCGGCTTGCCCTTGACGGCAGCTTCGGAGTCGAGTCCGCCGATAGGCATCAGGATGTTGGCATGGTCATCCCAGGTGATAATGGTGTTGTCACGATCCTCACCGCAGATGGTGATGTGGGTGAGCCAAGATGGGATGATGAGTTTTTCCTTATACACGCCTTTCTTGACGTAGATGACCTTGGTATAGTCCATGAAGGCACGGCATACCTCTATCGCCTCGTCGATGGTGCGAAACTCTCCTGTTCCGTCTCGTGATACGACGAGGGTGTCGGGATTGTCATACTTGTTGGCTGCCAGCAGATTAGTTGCTGTCAACAACATAAGAAAAGATAAAAGTAGTTGTTTCATTTATTTTTATAATATTCTTTGTACGTCTTGCAAGTCTTCGATTTTCTTCAACTGATCCATGATGACCCCCACTTCCTCACGGTCGTGGATGCGGAGTTCGATGGTGCCGTCGAAGATGCCCTTGTCGCTGCTGATGGTCAACTTATGGATGTTGATGCCGAGCTGGTCGCTGATGACCTTGCTGACATCGAGCAACATACCCTTGCGGTCGATACCCTTGATTTCTATCGTCGCATCGAAGAGCAACTGCTTGTGCATATCCCACTTGGCATCCACGATTCGGTTGCCGTAGCTAGACTTCAACTTGGCTGCCACCTTGCAGGCACGCTTGTGAATCTCGATGCGGTTCTTGTTGTCGATATATCCCAGGATGTCATCGCCAGGGATGGCATGGCAACAGTCTGGGAAGATAAACTGGTTGATGTTCTCCTCTGTGATGATGAGCGGTTTCTTCTTGTTGAAATCCTTGCCCACGATGAAGAACTCCTGTGGCTTGGCTGTGCCTTCTACCTCCTTCTTTTCCTTGTTCTTTCCACCGAGGAATGGGATGTAGTCACGCCAACTGCTGGATAGTTTCTCCTTCTTGTTCTTGCCTTGCAGTTCGTCGATGTCTTTCTCGCCCAAGATGATGGTATGGTTGCCGAGAGCCAGGAAGAAGTTGTCGTGCTTCTGGATGTTGTGGAAGTCGCAGAGCTTATCTACACTAGAGGTGCTTACCTCCATACTGTTCTTCTTGAGCCACTCATTGAGTACTTCCTCGCCCTTCTTCTGCACCTCTCGATTATCACGGCGCAGGATGGCTTGTATCTTGCTCTTCGCCTTGGCTGTGCTCACGAAGTTGATCCAGCCTGGTTGTACGTGCTGGCTCTTACTGGTGAGGATTTCCACCTGGTCGCCACTCTGCAACTTATGGCTCAGTGGCACCAACTTGTGGTTGACCTTGGCACCGATGCAGTGGCTTCCCAGGAAAGTGTGTATCTGGAAAGCGAAGTCGAGTGCCGTACAGTCGGATGGCATCGTCTTGATTTCACCCTTTGGTGTGAAGACGAAGATTTCGGATGCGAAGAGGTTGAGCTTGATGGCATCGAGGAAGTCCATGGCGTCAGGCTGAGGGTCATCGAGGATTTCCTTGATGGTACCTAGCCAGTCGTTGAGTTCGTTCTCATCCTCGGTATATTCTCCACCCTCCTTGTATTTCCAGTGGGCGGCGAAGCCTTGCTCAGCCACCTCATCCATGCGGTCGCTGCGGATTTGCACTTCTATCCATCTACCTTGCTTACTCATCAAGGTGACGTGGAGTGCTTGGTAACCATTAGCCTTCGGATGGTTGAGCCAGTCGCGCAAACGGTCGGGATGACTCTTGTATATCTTGCTGATGGCTACGTAGATGTTGAAGCATTCGTTCACTTCATTTTCTCTTACCTTAGGAGTGAAAATGATGCGAACGGCGAGAATGTCATAGATTTCGTCGAACGACACGTGCTTGTTCTGCATCTTGTTCCAAATGGAATAAGGACTCTTGACACGTGCCTTGATCTTATATTCCACGCCTAGTTTATCCAATTCTTCCTTGATAGGGGCGGTAAACTGGGCGAAGAGGTTGTCACGTTGTGCCTCGGTGTCTGCCAACTTATGTACGATGTTGGCATACTCCTGAGGGTGATCGTACTTGAAACTGAGGTTTTCCAACTCTGTCTTGATCTTATTGAGACCCAGACGGTTGGCAAGTGGGGCGTAGATATAGAGCGTCTCGCCAGCGATCTTGTACTGCTTGTTGGCAGGCTGTGAGGCGAGGGTGCGCATATTGTGGAGACGGTCACAAATCTTGATGAGGATGACACGGATGTCATCGCTCATGGTGAGCAGGAGCTTCTTGAAGTTCTCTGCCTGTGCCGAAGCCTTGTCGCCGAAGATACCGCCACTGATCTTGGTCAGTCCATCGACAATCTGTGCTATCTTGGCACCGAAGATATTGGTGATGTCTTCCACCGTGTAGTCGGTGTCTTCCACCACGTCGTGCAGGAGGGCAGCGCAGATGCTGGTAGAACCGAGTCCCATCTCCTCGCAGGCTATCTGAGCCACGGCGATAGGGTGCATGATGTAAGGCTCTCCGGAGAGACGGCGCACACCCTTGTGAGCCTGGCGTGCAAAGTTGAACGCCTTGGTTACGATATCTACTTTCTTGCGGTGACGTGATGCCACGTATGTATCCAACAGGTGCTGGAAAGCATCGTTAATCATTTTGTTGTCGGCTTGTTCTCTCTCCAAATCTTTCAAATTTTTATCGTCCATGGTTCTACCCTCCTGAAAATTTAGTTGATATATGAAGTGATGTGTGTGCGCTGAGTCAAGGTGAGAGTTACTTCACCTTGATCTTCTTGCCGGCACGGATGCTGTTGCCTGATATCTTGTTCAGCTTGCGAAGCTTCTTCACCGTGGTATGGTGGCGAGCGGCAATCTCAGACAATGTGTCGCCACTCTTGATGGTCACGCTCTTGTTGCCTCCCTTCTTGTTTCTCTTTCTGTTGCGACCGCCACGCTTGCCTCTGCTCTTGGATGAGGAACTGTGACTGCGGCTGTAGCTTCTGCTGCGGCTTACGGATGGAACATTGTCGTTGACTTCCACTACGTCACGCTTGAGCAACAACTCATCGGTCTTGTAGTTGTAGATGGAGTCCTCGTTGTCGATGAATGCTCCTACGAGTGAGGCTGGCAAGCGAACTGACATCGGCTTGTTGAGACCATTGATGATGTCGCGGCGATATTGTGGGTTCAGATTGCGCAAGTGCTCCAGACTGATGTTGAGCACCTTGGAAATCTGCTCCAAGTGTACGTCTTTCTCAACTACGACGGTATCGGTCTTGGTTGGCAACTCGGTGACCATCGGACAGATGTTGTGGTCGCAGTAGTAGTTCATGATATAGTTGGCAGCGATGAATGCTGGCACATATCCACGGGTCTCCTTTGGCAGGTAAGGATAGATGTTCCAGTAGTCTGCCGAGCCCTTGGCGCGGTGGATGGCTTGGTTTACCTTGCTCGGACCACAGTTGTATGCGGCGATGACGAGGCTCCAGTCGTCAAATATCTTGTAGAGGTCGCTCAGGTAGTGAGCGGCAGCCCAGGATGCCTTCACAGGGTCACGGCGCTCATCGACGAGTGAGTTGACTTCCAAGCCATAACGCTTTCCGGTAGGCAACATGAACTGCCAGAGTCCGGTGGCACCTACTCTCGATACAGCCTTAGGGTTGAGTGCAGACTCGATGACTGGCAGGTACTTCAACTCCAAAGGAAGGTTGTATGCCTCCAATGCCTCCTCGAAGATAGGCATATAGAAGTTGCTGGCGCCGAGCATGAAACTGACGGAACGGCGCAACTTGCCACTATAGCGGTCGATGAACTTCTGTACGACATCATTGTATGGCATCTCGATGATGGTTGGCAATCTCTTCAGTCGGTCGATATAGACCTCCTTCTCGAAGACAGGGTTGACATCTCTATAGTTGCATGAGGTGTCCACCATCATGTATGTCTTGGCATTGTATAGGTGAAGCAAGCTGTCGAGGTTGTCTTCCAATCCGACAGGCACTTCTATCTTTTCCTGTTTACCGTCTTTGTCGGTAACGGTGATTACATCGTCTTCATCATCGTTGTCGGTCTGTGCTTGCACTCCTGCTGAGAGACCGAGCAACATCGCTGCTAATATCAATACTTTCTTCATTATTTTTTTCTGATAGTCTTTTCTGTTGTATAGTTGTTATATATATATATATTAATAATGTATAGGGAAGAACCTCTCAACCAAACGATTTCTTCACTCTTCCCTTAAAAAGTGAGCGAGCATTGCAGCCCCAGTGCGGATGAGCGGAAGGGATTGCGTGCTCTCGACTCATTGTTGAGCATGGTAGGTTCGAATCTGAGCGACAAGTCATCGGAAATGTCAAACTCGGATAGGGAGGCATCGACGTAAGCATCTATCACAGATAGGGCATATACGCCAATCATCACAAACATGCTCATGTCTCTCCATCTGCGAAAACGGTCTTTTCTCTTGCGGAAAATCTCCTTGTATCTCTCGATGTTGCTCTCGTCAATCTTGGCTCCCAGGTGCAAGAACTGATTGTAGCTCTGCGTGTTGGGGTCGTCGTCCATAATGTCAAGGTATGCCTGCGAGTAGTCGTGGTACATCTGGTTGTTCCAGCTCATCGCATAGGCACATCCCACAAAACCTCCATAGATGATAGGAAGCTTCCAGTATTTGCGGTTGTATATCTGTCCTGCGCCCGGCAATACCAAGGCTAGCCACAGGGCACGCTTGGTGTTAGGTCGCCAAGTGGCCCAGTCGCGCTTCTTGCGCAAAGCCTTTGGTGCCAAAGCCTTGCTGAGCTTAGCACTGTCTAGGGTGATGGAGTCTTCTAGGCTGATGCTTTCAGGTGCATCCCATGAGAGGGAATCCTTCTGAGCCAGCATCGGAGTGGAGGACAGCCATAGCAAGGCAGTGATGCAGATATGTGATAATTTGATTTTCACTTTCTTTAGTCCTGTTTCAATTGGTCGAAAATGCTCATGATTCTTTCCAGCTCTTCCTCATTGGCAAAAGGAATGCTGATCTTGCCCTTGCCCTTTGGGGAGCAAGTGAACTGTACCTTGGTGTTGAGGAACTGGGACAGGCGGTTCTTGAGCAAGGTGAACTCCTCTGGCACCTGTGCCTTGGAGGCGATGGTCTTCTTGCCACTCTCGATGTCCTCGCCGTTCTTCAACTTCTGTACCATCTCTTCCACCTTTCTTACAGAGTAGCCGTTCTTCTGTATCTCCTTGAACAACTTGATTTGCAGGGAAGGACTGTCGAGCGCCAACAAGGCACGGCAGTGTCCCATGTCGATTTCCTTCTTCTGCAAAGCCATCTGTACTTGTGCAGGAAGCTTGAGTAAGCGGAGATAGTTGGCGATGGCGGCACGGCTCTTGCCTACACGCTCTGAGATTTTCTCCTGTGTCATTCCCTCGTTTTCCAAGAGATGCTCATAAGCGAGGGCTATCTCGATGGCGTTGAGGTCTTGGCGCTGGATGTTCTCCACCAGAGCCATCTCCATCACGTTCTCATCGCTGATGGTGCGGATGTAGGCAGGGATGGCGAGAAGACCAGCCAACTGGGATGCACGCCAACGGCGCTCACCGGCGATGATCTGGAATCTATTCTCTGATACCTGTCTTAAGGTGATAGGCTGGATGATGCCGATGGCCTTGATGCTCTCGGCAAGTTCGTGGAGCGCCTCGTCGTCAAACTCACGGCGAGGTTGGTTAGGATTTGCCTCGATTTGGTCGAGGGCAATCTCATTGATGGTGCTGCTGCCTTGGGTTCTCACGCTCTCTGTCGAGATGAGGGCATCGAGTCCACGTCCCAGGGCATTGCTTTTCGTACCGTTGTTATATTTCTTGTGTACTGCCATTTCAAATTATAAATGATAAGTGATAAATGATATATTTTCATTCTTCACTCTTCGTTCTTCATTTTTAAGAGTTCTTGTTGATGATTTCCTTAGCCAATGCCAAATGGTTCTTGGCACCGTTTGATTCTGCGTCATAGAGGATGACAGGCAAACCGTGGCTAGGACTTTCACTCAGTTTCACGTTACGCTGGATGACGGTCTTGAATACCAATTCCTGGAAGTGGCGCTTCACCTCGTCGTAAATCTGGTTGGCGAGGCGGAGACGGCTGTCATACATGGTGAGTAGGAAACCTTCGATTTCGAGCTTCGGGTTGAGCTTGCTCTTGATAATCTTGATGGTGTTGAGCAACTTGCTGATACCCTCCAGGGCGAAATACTCGCACTGCACTGGGATGATGACACTGTCGGCGGCGGTGAGCGAGTTGACGGTGATCAGACCGAGCGAAGGGGAGCAGTCGATGAGGATGAAGTCATAGTCATCGCGGATAGGCTCCAAGAGCGTCTTGATCACTTTCTCACGATTCTGCAAGTTGAGCATCTCTATCTCCGCACCCACCAAGTCGATGTGGCTAGGGATGATGTCGAGACCGTCGATGTCGGTGGTGTATATCGCATCTCTTACATCGGCGTGGTCGATGATGCACTCGTAGAGAGAGCAATCTACTTCCTTGATGTCAACTCCCAGACCGCTGGAGGCATTCGCCTGTGGGTCGGCATCGACTACGAGCACTGTCTTCTCCAATGTGGCCAACGAAGCAGCCAAGTTGATAGTAGTGGTTGTCTTGCCGACACCACCCTTTTGATTAGCTAATGCGATTATTTTTCCCATTTTATGTACGTTATAATAGTGAAAATCGATGCAAAGATACATATTTTATGCGAGAAATACGTGACTTTATAGTTTTTTTATTACTTTTGCACCAAAAAGAAAGATATTTTTATGGAAAATAAGAGACCTTTAGTATTAATTTCAAATGATGATGGCTATCATGCCAATGGTATCAAGACGCTCGTCGGCTTCCTCAAGGATTGGTGCGAGGTGCTGGTCGTCGCCCCAGAAAGTGCTCGCTCTGGCTTCGGTTGTGCCTTCTCGGCTGTCGAACCTTTGCGATTGAAGCGACGTCACAACATGGGAGATGAGGTCGAGGTTTGGTCGTGTAGTGGAACACCTGTCGATTGTGTGAAGTTGGCACTCGACCAACTGCTTGTGGGACGTACTCCCGACATCATCCTGAGTGGTATCAACCATGGTGACAACTCCAGTGTCAACAATCATTATTCTGGTACGATGGGTGTGGCAAAGGAGGGTTGTATGAAGTATATTCCTTCCGTGGCTTTCAGCAGTTGTAACTATGATGAGAACGCCGACCTCACTCCATTGCGAGATGGCATACTGGCTATCGTGAAGAAAGTGATTGCCGAGGGCTTGCCTAAGGGCACTTGCTTGAATGTCAACTTCCCTGTGCAACCTCCTTTCAAGGGATTCAAGATGTGCCGTATGACGCAAGGTTCTTGGATTAATGAGGTGGTGAAGAGACGTCACCCTCGTGGCTACGATTACTATTGGATGGTGGGCGAGTATCGCAACGACGAGCCTGAGGCTACCGATACCGACCAGTGGGCTCTCTCGCATGGCTATATCTCGATTACCCCTACCAAGATAGATGTCACGGATTATGATTTCTTGGAGAAGTTCCAGTCTCCTAACTTGTAACTCCATCTGTAATTATGAAGTATTATTTGATAGTAGGCGAGGCGAGTGGCGACCTTCATGCCAGTAGGTTGATGCGCTCGTTGAAAAAAGTGGACGAATTGGCGGAGTTTCGCTTCTTCGGTGGCGACTTGATGGCTGCCGAAGGAGGTATGCGTGTCAAGCATTACAAGGAACTTGCCTATATGGGTTTTGTGCCCGTTCTCTTGCATTTGGGTACCATCTTCTCCAATATGAAGATGTGTAAGCAGGATATTGTCAATTGGAAACCGGATGTCGTGATATTGGTGGATTATCCGGGATTCAACCTCAGTATCGCTAAGTTCTTGAAAAAGAATACGCTGATACCTGCTTATTACTATATATCCCCTAAGATTTGGGCTTGGAAGGAGTGGCGCATCCGGAGCATCAAGCGAGACATCGCCGAGATGTTCTCTATCTTGCCGTTCGAAGTGCCTTTCTATGAGAAGAAGCACCAATATCCTATCCACTATGTGGGTAATCCGACTGCCCAGGAAGTATATGAGTTTCGAGCTACTTATCATCAGAACTATGCTGAGTTCTGTCAAGAGAATAATCTTGACATTCATAAGCCAATCATCGCCTTGCTGGCTGGTAGTCGTCTGCAAGAAATCAAAGACAATCTGCCTGCGATGATAGAGGTGGCGGAGCGATTTGAGGACTATCAGATGGTGTTGGCTGGTGCTCCTTCCGTGGAGGATGAGTATTACGAGAAGTTTATTATGGGTACGCCGGTCAAACTGGTGAAAAACAAGACTTATCCTCTCTTGGCAAATAGCAAGGCGGCTCTCGTGACGAGCGGCACGGCAACGCTGGAGACGGCTCTCTTCAATGTGCCTCAAGTGGTATGCTATGAAACACCGGTGCCTAAGTTGATACGCTTCGCCTTCAATCATATTATTAAGGTGAAGTATATCTCACTTGTCAACTTGATAGCCAACAAGGAGATCGTGAAGGAGATGCTTGCCGACCGCTTCACGGTGGATGGCATTGCCGACGAACTCTATCAGATACTGCCGGGTATGCCGGGCAGGGATAAGATGTTGGCAGAATATCAGGAGGTGCGCCAGCGTCTAGGCGACCAGATTGCTCCCGATGAAGCTTCTGCCATTATGTATGACTTGATCAAGAAGCATCGTGAGGAGATGATTCGATTGGCGAAGGAACGAGCTGAGGCTGAGGCGAAAGCTGCTGCCGAGGCTGCTGAACGAGCTAGAATCAAGGCGGAGCAAGAGGCGCAAAAGGCTCGTGAGAAGGCTGAGCGTGAGGCTGCCTTGGCTCGTCAGAGAGCGCAAGAGGAAGCGGAGCGTGCTCGGCGCAAGGCGGAAGAGCAAATGAGAATCGCCGAGGAAATGGAGCAGAGGGCAAGGGAAGGTGAACCGCCTACTTCATCTGAAGGATGATGCAGCGATGCTTCTACGTGTGATGCTGTGATGCCTCTTTGTATGATGTAAAAATTATTGATGAAGCTTTTGACTGCTTCTATTTTGCTGTAAAGATTTTTGTAATGCTATAGTCCCATCTGATATGATGATTGGCACCACTTCCTCTTCCGAAGGCCAGTGGGGAAGATAGAGCAAGGGATGGGGAGTGCCGCCAAGCCCAGTCCAATCTATCCTCTTCACGTAGTCGAAGTCGGGAGGACCGAAGTCAAAACTCCTGCCGTAGAGGACGATGGCACCACGACCTTCGTCGATCTTCCAAAGTCCTCCACCGTATGTACAATGCTCACCAGAAGCCAACATGTCTCTGTGCAAATAGACGTGACCGAACTTCAGTACGCCGTCTCTATTGATAATGAATTTCTGAAACATATTGCAAAAGTAATTATATATAAAATCATTTGATAGCCTTCTTTGGACATACATTTGAGCAACTACCACATAGAATGCATTCGCTGGATTTCACTTTCTTCCCTTGTGAGATATATGACATCACGTTGACATCCATAGGGCAATGCTTGTTGCAGGTTCCACATGAAATGCAAGGATTGCCAGATGGGGTAGGTTGTATCAACGCCACCTTAGTTTGGCATTTCATGAATAAAGACACAGGACAAGCTATCTTGCAAAAAGCTCGCTTCTTTCTGTACTTGAAAGCCAACCAAGTCGCCAATCCGTAATAGAGGGCATTGCTGATGATGAAACCGATGAGAGAGCCCGGCTTTCCAAGAACAAGCCAGATGTGGCTGCTTGGCTGTTCGTTGATGTGCATGTTTACCCAATCATACCCTAAGCAAACTAAAGACAGTGGGATGCTAATGCTGATGATGAGGGCGAGATAGCGGTATCGAGTAAGATGAGTCGGAATTCTTCTATTTTCCTTGATTGGAAGCAACTCCATGAGAGCGGCTGTCCAACAAGCCCATCCGCAGAAACCTCTTCCCCAAATGAAAGGACCAAAGATTTTGGCAATGCAGAAATGGATGAAAACACGCACGATGATTCCTGTTTGCAAGAACAACAAGAAGTAGAAAACAAATTCTTCCAGTTGCAAATTCTCACGTTGGCAGATGCCAAGAAACAGCAAGAATAATGGTGAAATCATCAGAAGACAGATTCTGCGCCCCAAGTCTTTCTTGATACCTTTGCGCTTGATGGCTATCAGGCAACCCAATGTAATGCTGAATCCTATCCATGGAAAGATAATGAGGAATCCCCACCAACCGAATAGCGCATGAAGTGTTAATCCTATGACTGCTCCTATGAGGAAAGGTATGCTGCATTTGAAAAATTGTTGTCTCATCTTTATGACTTTATTTCCAAATTAATTTATGATTTTACTTCCAAAACAATTTGTCGATGAAGTCATATCGCTTCTCCATCTGCTCATCTGCCTTTACCGTGGTGTTTACGTCTATCTGAAGCACTGGCGCTACAGTCTTGCCATTGGTTGTAGGCCATTCCACCAAACCTAAGCCGTTAGGGTTGCCTGTCTTCACAAAGTTCACGTAGTATTGGCTGAAGATGTCGCTTACCATGTAGTCCTCTGGCTGCCAATCATATACTCGGTTGGTAGGCAGTGTGCCCATCGCATACTCGATGTCGGCAGAGTGAACGGCACCCTTATCTTGTGGCATCTGAGGTTGTCCTTCCTTGGCATCCACTACGCCGCCAGCCAGTCCTGCCACCTTTCCTTTGATAGCCATGGCTGGGCGAGGATGGCAATAACGATAGCGATATACGGGTTGACCACTGGTCAACTTGTGCATGTTTCCCCACTTCCATGTAGAGTAATCGAGGAAGAGATCAGAGGCGAGATTGATGCCTGGCTGCTCCAACACATCCTTGTCGCTGTTGATGCCATAGAGACGGAAAGCCTCATCCACGTTGTCGCCAAACATCGCCTTGGCTCCAGCCTTTAGATTCTCTACCGTAGGTTGCTTGCCAGCGAGCACAGCCCATGGCGACATCTCTTGATTGTTGCCACCGATGAGCAAAGGCACCTTGGTCTGATTGCCCTTGGCATAGGTCTCGGTTGGCTGTTCGGTCAGGAAATATCCATCGATATTGTAGGTCGGGATAGCTTTAACAGCGGCAAGTTTCATCAGCTCCTCGGCAGGGAGGGCACGCAAATCCTTGATATTTTTCTTGCCAATCTGCTTGGCGAGTTCAACGCCTTTCTTCTCAGCCTCTTTCAAAGTAAGAACTTTGTTGAATCCCATCACCGAACCGCTCGAACCCATGGCTTGGGCGAAGAGACCTTGGCAGAGTGGGGATGCCATCAAGGCGCTGACCGACATACTTCCAGCTGATTCGCCCACGATGGTGATGCGGTTAGGGTCGCCACCGAATGCCTCGATGTTATCCTTCACCCATTGGATGGCAGCCACTTGGTCCAAGAAACCATAGTTGCCAGAGCCTTTGTAAGATGTCTCCTTGGAGAGTTGAGGATGAGCGAAGAAGCCAAAAATGCCTTCACGATAGTTGGCAGTGATTGAGATGATGCCCTTTCGAGCCATGGCATCGCCTGCGTATCGAGCTTCACTGCCACTTCCAGCCATCAGTCCACCGCCATTGAAGTAGATAAGTACAGGCAGATGCTCCTTCATCGTCTTGGCGGGTGTCCATATATTAAGGTATAGACAATCCTCGCTATTCACCTTCGTGCCGAAGTTCATGTCGCCGAAGAGGGCTTCCTGCATCGGGTTAGGTCCATATTCTGTTGCTTTCCTCACTCCCTCCCATTTCTCTACGGGTTGTGGAGCCTTCCATCGTAGATTGCCAACGGGTGGGGCGGCGAAGGGTACGCCCTTGAAAACGGTAATGCCGGAGAGGTCTTTGCCTTCAAGGATGCCCTCGGCGGTCTTCACTTGTGTTTGTGCCATGATGCTCAGTGAGCAGAGCAAGGTGGCGAATGTTAATAATGCCTTTTTCATTGTTATGTCGTGTTGTTAGTTGTACGATAAGTCTTTGTATTGGTTGTTCCCCCAATTCATATAGGTAAAACTTCATCTTAAATGATGATCGGCACCACTTCCTCCTCCGAAGGCCAGTGGGGGAGATAGAGAAGGGGACGGGGAGTACCGCCCAACCCAGTCCAATCTATCCTCTTCACGTAGTCGAAGTCGGGAGGACCGAAGTCGAAGCTCCTGCCGTAGAGGACAATGGCTCCACGACCTTCGTCAATCTTCCAAAGTCCTCCACCGTATGTACATTGCTCGCCAGGAGCCAACATATCTCGATGTAAATAGACGTGACCAAACTTCAGCACGCCGTCTCTATTAATAATGAATTTCTGAAACATCGCTCTTTATTCTTTCAGGTTATTCAACTCTTTTCCAATCCAAGAGCCCTTTTCCTTCTTCATCCAATTCGATTCCCAACCCGATAACCTCTCGTTTGTCTGCTTGGTAAGGCTCCATATATTGCTTGTCAAGTATCTGCTGGGTCGCAGCATCTTTGCCACCATTATTTCTGAGTTTCAACTCTATTACATATAAGTAGCGAGAGGTTGTGATAGTCATGTCGATTCTTCCTGTGGCAATCATTTTCTCCACTTCCACTTTTAGTCCAATGGCATTGATGATTGTGCTAATAATAAGGCGATAGCGTTCTTCCATATCCATTGACGCTAACTTCTTGTTGCTATACGGAACGTCTGCAATCAATGCTTTGAGAGCTTTCATCGCCTCATCAATATTACCCAATTGAAGCATCTTTGAGAGGACATTTTGTGTCGATACTATCTGTGAATTGGTGCGTAATGTCAAGGCTGGTACTACAACTTTATAAAGTGCCAGTTTTACCTCTTCATTTGGAAATCCCAAAGTGTATATTCCTTCTGCGTATTCCTTGATGGTTAGATAACCAGATTGATAGAGGAAGAGCTCCGCACCTCCTTCATTGACATCAGACATCTCTAGGGTTGTACTGTCTATATAGCAGTGCTCAAAGTTCTCTAGATTTATTTCTATGTCATCCACAAATTTCGGTAACATAGATGTTGCACCAGATGCCGCCCAGAAATTGTTCAGTTCTTGTGTGTCAAGTGCATTGATGAGGCTGAACGGATTATAGATGTCCGTCATATTGCGACGACTGAAATGATAACCATCATAATAGTCTTTTAGATTGTCGTGCGTCTCTTGCAAGGTCCATCCATTTACCTCTGCCATCCGCTCTAACTCAGGACCAAAGTTGTCACCTATTTCTTTTTCTGTAATACCACATAGGGTGGCGTATTCTGGTAAGAAACTGATGTTGGTAAGATTGTTGAGTACGGAGAACAGGGAGATTTGCGTAAACTTCGTGATGCCTGTGATAAACACAATCTTTTCATACTCATCATCAGCTTTTAGGATGGCGAATACCTCACGATAAACTTCTGTGCAAGCATCGTGATCTGCTGTTTTCCAAGAGTGTTGGAGAGGTGAGTCATATTCATCTATGAGGATAGCAACCTTCAAGCCTGTTTTCTTGTAGGCTGTAGTGATGATGGCGTGGAATCTGTCGGCAAGTTCGGCAGTCTTGTCAATGTGAATGTCGTATAGATCCTCATATTCGCCGAAACGCATGTTGAGATAAGAGCGTAGCGTCTTAGCATTGGCTCCACCACGGCTCATGTCGAGACGAATGACAGGATGTTGTTTCCAATCATTCTCCATCTGCATGATTTTCAATCCTTCGAAAAGTTCTTTCTTGCCTTCAAGGTATGATTGAAGTGTATCGACAAGTACAGACTTGCCGAAACGACGAGGGCGGCTCAAGTAGTTGTACTTTTTGCCATAATTGACCAAGTTCCAAATGAGGTCGCTCTTGTCAACATAGAGATAACCTTCTTCTCTGATGGTCTTGAAAGATTGAATGCCTGCTGGCAATCTTCTTCGATTTGTATTGATCATACTTGGATCTCCTATTAAATGTTGAATATTACTCGATGCAAAGATACGCTCTTTTTGTCAATAAACAAAAAAAATGCGAGAGAATCGCTCTTTTTGGCGATAATCGTGTGTTTTCCGCCTGGAAAATCTTAATATTTGGAATAATATTCGTAACTTTGCCTTGATTTGTACAACCATAAGATTTTGATATGACACCTTTAGGCTTACATATACTCAAAAACTCATTCTTCTTTTGGGCGGTTTGCTGCTCCATGCCATTTGCCGTACCCACTGTTACTGATGCCGCAACTTACGCCTCTTCCAGGATGAAGGTGCGCAAGATAGCCAAGGTGGCTGCGGTCAAGGTGGAATGCCCAGTCGGTACGGCTCCACAACTTCCCTATCTCGTGTGGGTGACCTACTCGGATGGCAAGTCGGAGTATCGACAAGTGCGCTGGACCAATGCTCCATTGGCTGTGGAACAAGAGGAAGCGGATGCAAGCAAGCATCCCAAGGGGACGGAATATGCCATCGCCGGATATGTCATCGGTGATGAGACCACCGACAATGGATTCCCCATCAAGGCGCAGGTGAAGATGGTGGCAGACAAGAGCGACCATCCTCAGCAGATGGCTCATACCTTCTCTCTGGCTGATGTCTGCGTGGATGGCGACAACCGTCTTACCCACAATCGTGATGAGGCGATTCGGGAAATCTGCTCCTGGGACGTGACGCAGCAACTCTACAATTATCGCGAAACCTACGGACTGAGTACCGATGGCTATACGAAGAGTGATGGTTGGGATTCGCCAGATACCAAACTGAAAGGGCATGGCTCCGGACACTATATGTCTGCCATCGCTCAAGCCTATGCCGTGACCACCGATCCCCAACTGAAGGCAATCCTACGCCAAAACATCATGCGGATGGTCAATGAACTCAGAGCCTGCCAGGAGCGTACCTTTATATATAATAAGGAGTTGAGTCGCTACTGGGAGGCACGTGACTTCGCCCCGGTGGAGGAACTTCGGAGGATGAAGGGTACTTGGGCGGCATTTGATGAGTACAAGAAGCATCCCGAACAGTATGGCTATGGTTATCTCAATGCCATCCCTGCCCAGCATTGCGCCTTGATAGAGATGTATCGTGCCTACAACAACAGCGACTGGGTATGGGCTCCTTACTATTCTGTACACAAGCAGTTGGCGGGTCTGATTGACATCGCTACCTACTTCGATGAACCAGAGACGGTAGCCAAGGCTCTTTTGATAGCCAAGGACATGGGAGTTTGGGTTTGGAACCGATTGCATTATCGTACTTATTTGAAAGTTGACGGCACACCGGATGAGCGTCGTGCCAAACCTGGTAATCGCTATGAGATGTGGGATATGTATATCGCCGGTGAGGTGGGAGGAATGAGCGAGGTGCTTGCTAGACTCTCGGAAATGGTGAGCGACAAGGAGGAGAAGGCAAAGCTTATCGAGGCAGCCAACTATTTTGATGCGCCGAAATTCTTCGACCCTCTTGCCAAGAATATCGATGCCATCAGAGGTCGCCATGCCAACCAGCACATTCCGATGATTATCGGAGCATTGCGCAGTTACAAGTCCAATCACCAACCTTATTACTACCATTTGGCAGATAACTTCTGGAACCTGGTGCAGGGCAGATATGCCTATGCCACTGGTGGTGTGGGAAATGGAGAGATGTTTCGTCAACCTTACACCCAGATGCTGAGTATGGCAACTAATGGCTTGCGTGAGGGTGAAAATAAAGCTAATCCTGACATCAATGAGACCTGTTGCGCCTACAATCTGTTGAAGTTGACAAGAGATTTGAACACCTATCATCCGGATGATGCTCGCTATATGGATTATTATGAGCGAACGCTCTACAATCAAATCATAGGATCGCTCAATCCCGACCGATATCAGACGACCTATCAGTATGCGGTGGGCTTGAATGCCACCAAGCCGTTTGGCAATGAGACTCCGCAATCCACTTGTTGTGGAGGTACGGGCAGCGAGAACCACACCAAGTATCAAGAAGCCACCTATTTCGCTTCCGACAGTACCCTTTGGGTCGGTCTCTATATGCCTACCACCTTGCATTGGAAGCAGAAAGGCATCACTTTGAGTCAGGAGTGTGGATGGCCTGCTCAGCGTTCCGTCATCAAGGTGACAGATGGGGAAGGCAATTTTACCCTGAAACTTCGTGTGCCATATTGGGCAACGGAAGGATTCTCTGTCAAGGTGAATGGCGAGAGGGTATCGGGAGTATTTCAGCCTAGCTCCTACGTAGCCTTGCCACGTCAGCATTGGATGAAAGGAGATGTGGTCGAGGTGGAGATGCCATTTACCAAGCATATCATGTATGGTGCCGATAAACTCTCTTGTGAAGTGGCTAGCATGTGCGGAACACCATTGAAGTCGGCTTGGGTCGGTGCGCTGATGTATGGTCCTCTCGTGATGACGGGCACTGGGGTGCAGGATTGGAACCAAGCGATGCTCAACCTCGATTCTAGTTTGGAGGATGTCTCTGTTGACGCATCCCATGATATACCTGTTGGAGCATCCCATGACATACTTGTTGATGCATCTAATGGTACATCTGTTGGTGTGGAGGCGAATCTCTTGACGCTCAAGGTAGGCGACCGTCTATTCGAGCCAGACTATTACCGCAATGTCAACTCCACTCACTATTATCGTATTCTGAGTACTGACGCACAAGGTAAGGGTGATAAGAAGAGCAAGGGCGTTGACTTCGCTGAGTTGAAGATGCTTCTTAGTCTAGCGGAACAGCGCAAGGCTGATCAGGAGGCTTGGCAAGTGATGAGGGTGAAGACACCGGAATATGCTCCTTGGGCACCTTTCGGCTATAAACGTATGACGGAGGCGATGGCGCAAGCCGCCTTGTTGATGAAGCGAGGTGAGAAGAAGGTGATCTCCGAGGAATTGGAAGGAGCCGTATCAGCCTTGAATCGTGCTATCAATACGATGCGTCCTGGCAATCTCGCCGAGATGGAAGACCTTCGCCCTCTTTCCGAGTTGCTTCGCAGCATAGGCAAGATAGATGACACAGCAAGTGCTTCCTTGAAGGAGGCTGTGAAATATGGCAAGATGGTGATGCGCTATGTCGCCGATGGCAGTGGGACGCAAGATATGATCAAGGCTGCCATTGGCAAGTTGCAGAAAAAGTAAAAATAAGATATCACTATTATAGATAACAATTAAAACATTTGAAGACAATGGAAATCAAGGAAGGATATATGCCCTTCATGGGCTATCAGACATATTATCGTATCGTGGGAAAGACGGAGGAGGGCAAGAGCCCTATCATCCTCTTGCATGGTGGACCAGGCAGTACCCACAACTATTTCGAACTCTTGGATAGAGTAGCGGAGACAGGGCGTGCCGTCATCATGTACGACCAGTTGGGCTGTGGCAACTCTTTCGTGGAGGGACATCCCGAACTCTGGACTCCTGAGACTTGGCTCAACGAACTCTGTGCGCTCATCGACTATCTCCACATTGACCATTTCCATCTCTTGGGACAGTCGTGGGGCGGTATGCTCACCATCATCTATCTGATAGAGAAGCAAGCAAAGGGCGTGAAGTCTGCCATCCTCAGCAGCACTCTTTCGAGCAGTAAACTTTGGGCAAGTGAGCAACATCGCATGATCAAGTTTATGTCGGATGAAGATCAACGTGCCATTGCTGAGGCTGAGGCGAAGGATGACTTTTCGAGCGAGGCGTATGCCAAGGCGAACGAGCACTTCATGCTCCTGCATTGTGCAGGCGAGGTAACGAAGGATAGCCCAGAGTGTCTTCGCCGAAAGAAGCGTGCTGGTGCCGAGGCTTATCTCTATGGTTGGGGACCAAACGAATACACTCCTACAGGTACACTCCGTGATTATGATTACACCGACCGCCTTGGCGAAATTCAAGTGCCATGCTTGGTGATGAGTGGCACCAACGACCTTTGTACTCCATTGGTGGCGAAGACCCTCTATGATGGCATCTCCGATTCCAAGTGGCATCTCTTCGTAGGAGCGAGACACATGCCTTTCGCTGAGCAAAACGATGAGTATTGCCAGGTGCTGGAAGAATGGTTGGAGGAGAAAGATTAGGCTCTTTAGAATTAGAAACGGTTCAATTCCTCATTACCAGCACCCTTACCCTTGTATCGGTTCTTAGATGTGTTAAAGTTATATTGCAATGTCAAGAGCAAGGAACGGCTGTCGCTGGTGCTGCTTTGCCAAAGCGTGACATCCTTATTGTAGAATAGTATGTCACGATTGCTCTTGTTGAAGATGTCGTTAGCTTCAAGCGTAACCGAGAAACGATTCTTGCAGAAAGCCTTGTAAAGTTTAGCATTGAGGCTAGAGGAAGAACTGAGCTGCATGTTCTCCTTGTTTCCACGGCTGTTCCATTCCGTGTCAATGTTCATCCAGATGTCGCCAGGCAGATGGATGGCATTCTGGAACTGTACGATTCCCAATGGATTGCCGAAGGACTTGTGTTCACCCAAATATTCCCCGGAAAACCATTGTTTGATAATACCGGCATTGACCTTTGGTTGCCAAATTCCAATATGGAATTGTGCGCCGAGGAATGCTTGTAACTCTTGTATCTTGGGCGCATTCTCCAAGGTGAGATACTTCATCTCTCCATTCTCGCCGTATGGTTTCGAGAAGTTGACGATGGCGTCTTTCTTGTAATCGTATGATACCTTTGCAAAGAATTGCTTCCATGCCCCCATCAGTTCCACAGAATGAATCTTGACAGGAGAAAGATAAGGATTGCCACTTCCCAAGAGTAAACGATTGACATAGGTGACTGTGCCATCCAGGTCTTCGTATGATGGACGCTGCGTCTTGCTGGTGTAACTCAATGCCCATTGCGTCTTTCCTATCTCTGTAGAAATAGACAAGGAAGGGAACACATTGTTATAAGTCTTGCTTTGGTCTTCCTTGAGCTGTCCATTCTCCGTATATTTGAAGGTGACATGCTCATAGCGAAGGCCTGCCTCAACTGCGATTTTACCCAACTGCTGACCAATGGAGAAGAAACCAGCCATGTTCTTCTCATCGCTCTTGGTATTGCTATTGCCAATGGTAGCCATATTGATATGGAAATCATTCAGCATCTGTGAGGCTGTATATTCATTGCCCACTTCGATTTGTCCTTTCCACAGAGGATAGCTCAACACCAACTTTTCTGCAAACATTCGTGAGTGTCCGATGCTCGTAGAAGCCACCTGTTTCTGTTGTTGGTTCCTATTCGTCTCTTCCTGATCGGAAGTTTCTCGCTTCTTTCTCCACATGTAATCCATGTTGAAGTCAATGCCCAATTTGCCCACCTCACCATTATAATAAATATTGGCATGGTGTTTTGGCACAGTATGCTTTCTCCTTCTTTTTACTGCGGAAACTTCTTCATCCAACTCTCCATCAGCATACGAAGTCGAACTATAATTGGAATTTGGCTTTAGCAAAGCAGCTCCATTCATGTAGTAAGCACCGATGGAATGATGCTCGTTGATCATCCAAGAGAACCCCAACTTGCCGAAGAACTCGTTGTTTCTCATATTGTTGAAACTTTCTATATTCTGAAGCCAAGAGGTGGAACCTTGTGTTTCCATCTTCATGTTCTCAAGACTATAGAATTTTCCACCATAATAATTGAGATTGGTGAATAGCTCAAGTCCTCCCACGCGATATTTCAAGTTGGCTTGCTCCATGCTCGAAAAATAGTGTCGGAAGCCATTTTGTGCACGAAGCGTTCCTCCAAAACCTTCACCTTGTGGCAACTTGGTGCGAATACGGATAACAGACTTGACGGAGGCGTCATACTTGGCACCAGGATTGGTGATGACTTCCACATTCTTGATGTCTTGCGAATTGAGCTGTGAAAGTTCATTCTTGTCTTGTACGGCACGACCATTAATATATATAAGAGGTGTACCCTTGCCAAACACCTCGAAGTTTCCATCTCTGCCTGTGACCATTGGTATTTGTCGAAGCACATCATTCGCAGTTCCTGCATGTTCTAACTGGGAGTTGGCAACTGTTGTAACCAAGGCATTGCCCTTGATGGCGACAACGGGGCGTGACGATTTCACCACGACCTTTTGCAGATGCATGGTTGCCTCTTTCAAAGTGATACTGCCTATCTTGCCAGTATCAAAGGTACGAGTAAGCGTCTGATAACCTACGCAACTCACCTTCACGATGGCTTTTCGTAGCTCACAAGGTATGACAAACTGACCATTTTCATTGGTTACACCACCCGTAATGAAAGAAGAATCTTGTACATTCAACAAGCTGACATTGGCAAAATCCACAGGATGATGCAGAACATCCACAACTCGTCCCATCATCTTGGTAGGCGTCTTTTGAGTACATTCCACAAAGATATTCTTACCATCAATGGTCATCTTCATGGGATAAAAGCCCATGATTTGTTGAATGGCTTCAGGGGCAGTACGCTTCACTACCTGAGTGGTGACAGTGAAGTCTTCCAACTCATCATACATGAAGTTGATACGATAATCACTTGTGCTTTTGGCAAGAGTAGTAAGTGCTTCCGACATAGAAGTATTGCGAAAGTTATGGCTGATACGTTGAGCATGGATGGGTTGAATGTGAAGCATCAATAGCACAACCCAACATGCCATCAACTTGATATATTCTTGTTTTTTCATTGCTTTCTGTTTTTTACTCGACAATCAAAGTGTTCCCCTCTGAATGAATGTTCACTTTCTCAAAGTGATTCATCAGTTCGATGATATCATTTAGACTCATTTGCTCTGTCAGTTGGAGGTAAAGTCGAATGTGTCTTGATGATTCATTCTTATAAACCACCTGAACATTAAAATGCTGGGCGATAGGCTGCAAGATAGCCTGAAGCTCCATGTCTTCAAAGAGCAGAGGGAGTTTGGTGGAAACACTATCATTAACGGCACTTGTCTTCTGTACCGTTGTTGCGCCGAGTCGGACAGAATCCTTGTTCTCTGTTTTCTCCTTTGCCATATTCGTGTCATGGGCAGGAGAAGTTTGGAACGAATGATATGCCAAATGTATGGCTGCGAAAGTGAAGCCTGATATGACAAGCACTGCCACTATTGCTGCTACTTTTCTCATCGGACTCCAAAGGGTTGCCGTCTTCGCTGGTATCTTCTCCTTTGGCTCTATACCCATATTGCCCAACTTCTTTTCCTTCAACTTTTCCCACTCCTCATCCATAGAAGGTAGGTGGATCTCTTCATCCTTCTTTTGAGAATCAAGAGCTTGATGAACATTCACGATCTGTCGGTACATTTCTAAAGTTTCCTCATCCCCAAGAATTTCGTTTTTCTGGGCCTCGGAATATGCGGTAGGATTCTCCAATAGATCGAGAAGAATATCCCATTTATCAGTATGTGATGAATCTTGTTTCATATTTTCATTCCTTTCTTTTGTTTGTTATAAGTTCTAAAGCCTGGACGTCTTCTTAAGTTTATCTATAAGTCTTTCAATTTATCTCTCAGCGTTCGCAAACCTTTTACGATATGTTTGTTCACAGCCGAGATGCTGATGCCCAATTCTTCTGCCGTTTCCTTATACGACATTCGCTCGCCAAAACAGAGGCGAATCACAGAAGCAGTTTGTGGCGTAAGGTCATGGTCTATGCAGTGGACCGTAGCTTGCCATCTTTCTTCCAACAGTGCATCTTGTTCTAACTCTAACGGAAGAAACTGCTGTAATCGTTCGTCCCGTTTCTTTTGAGCGATGAGATTGAGACAAGCATTTTTCACGCTTTGCATGAGATAAGCTGAGGCTGTCTCCTCTTTGATGTCATGCTCCCACAACTTAGAAAAGACATCGCTTACCACATCTCTTGCCTCCTCGTTGTCATGGAGCAAGGCAAAGGCTAAGCGATACATCCTTTCGTAGTTGGCACGAAAAAGCTGTTCCATCTGTTTTTCTTTTTTCTCTGTCATTCTTTTTTCTTGTTTCTATGCCTATATACAAACAAAAGAAGATTCAATCACCCCTAAAAATGAAGTATTTTAATAAAAAAAGTGTTATCCCTAAGTTGGTAAACATAGAGATAACACCTAATTTAGTTTATATTTATGATTTTTCTTGAAATAAATCGTCTAATACGATTTCACTCTGAATCATGCCTGCTTGAGCATTCTTCTTCAGTCCCGATGCTGTGACTAAGGTTAGATGCAAAGCCTTATTGGTGTTGGTTGCCTCTCTAAAAGTCTCTCTTCTGTCCAAGAGCTTTTGCAGGTAAGTAGGTGTGATGTCATATGGTTTCAGAGAATACTTCATCTCGCAAAGATTGATGACTTGGTCACGTCTATCCAACACTAAGTCAATCTGGGCACCTTCAGCGCCCGCTTCCTTATTAGCTTTTTGCTGCATATCTTTTGTCGTTTTGATGATGGGGCAAAGATACTATAAAATATCGAAAAATAAGCAGAAAAACATCGAAAAGTGCCGATAGTGGTGCCAAAAGTCGTTTTTTTTTAGGACTTTTGGCACCAGTATCGGTACTTTTTAGTAATTTGAATACGATACGAAAGCCTCTAATTGCTTCTCTATTTCAGCGAAAGGTACGTTGAGGTCAAGAGTGCGGAAGTATATGGTATTGCCATCCGCAAGCTTCATACTCCCATTGGGTGTGATGTCTTCGTCTGTTTTAGCATAAAGCAACATGCCATCCACTTTGCCCGAATGCAGTTTGTCCTTGTTCATGACATATGTATGAATTTGGTACAAGTTGTTAGAATGTATTGTCGCTTTGTCAAATTGCACTTGCATGGTATGTCCATAATACTTGGTATCAATGATGAGCGTTCGGTCATTGAGAGTAAGTAAAATGTCTGTTTGCATGATAGGAAGAATATGGGTGGAAGATACATCTCGATCGATATTCCAATCTATTTGTGCAGCTTGAGCCTTGTATTCAGGATGTTTAGTCCTATAGTATTCTAAGACAAACTTTTCGAAAAGGCGACAAAGATGTTCATCCGTAAATGATTTCATCTTATATTTTCCTTTTTCTGTTGTCATCAGAATATTTACGGTAAGGAAATAGCAGACATAAAGCAGCATTTGATAGGATTTGTTATTTCTGTCAAATGTCAGTATGTTCCATTTTATCGTACTTAGTTCGATGATATCAATGTTTGAAAAGAACAACATGAGATTCTTTAGCTTAGTTTTTTGACCTTTTTTGATATTCCCATGCTTAAGAAGCCCAAAGACTGTTGCTTTTATAATCTGATTGAAGATGTTGTTTTCTGACAACTCATCATATTCACAACCGATTTCTTGCTTTCTGCATAACTTGTTTTGGATGGTAGCGTTCAAGTCAAGTTTTCCGCGAAGGGTAGGGAGTGAGTCTTTGCGAATGATATATTGTTTGAAGATACCTTGTTTCAGTTGGCATGAGATGCCCTTGATGAGAATTTCGGCAAACAATTGTTGTATGTTGTCGAAATCCTCACCAGCAATCTCTTCATAATTGTTCTGCTTTAACTCACGAAAAGCATAAGTGAGCATATAGTAGATGTTGAGTATGAATATGTTCTTGTCTTTCGTCATTTGAGTGAATCTAATAGTTTTTCTACAGCCGTTTGATACTTCGAATCGTTGTCAAACCAATATTCTCTAAGCATTGGCTTGATGTCATATTCTACGATATTCTCCAACCACAAATCATTGATGGTGCTTGGATTGGATGCGCAGAAGTAACTGTGCCCGATACAGAATCCCGAACCAAGTGAGTCGTCATTGATTATGTCATGGTTGAGTGAAACTATAGCATTGACAACTTTATTAAACTTATCATTTCCGATGGACTCTTGGTGCTTCTTGAAACCTTCAGTGTCAAATCCAGGAGTCATTTCATAGAAACTAAATCGACGGCGCAAGGCATAGTCTATCATGGCAAGGCTTCTGTCTGCAGTATTCATCATACCTATTATATATAGGTTGCTTGGCACGCTGAACATTTCGCCATTATAAGCTAATTTGATTTCTGTATCTCGATAGTCTTTTTCTATCAGCATCAACAATTCACCAAATATCTTGCTCAAATTTCCTCGGTTTATTTCATCTATGATGAAGAAATAGTCCTTGTCGGGATTGCTTTGGGCTCGTTTGCAGAAGTTATAGAATACTCCCTTTTTGAGTTCGAATCCGCCATCCTCGTTAGGTCGATATCCCATCATGAAATCCTCATAGCTATAGTTTTGGTGAAATTGGATGAATTCGATTCTAGAATCGTCTTTTTCACCTATCATGGAATAAGCCAATCTCTTGGCGGAGAAAGTCTTACCTACACCAGGTGCTCCTTGCAGGATGATGTTCTTCTTGTTTTGCAAGAGTGAACGCAACTTGGTATAGTCTTTCTCGCTCATATACACTTCCTTGAGGAAGTCCTCTTCGGTATAGGATTCCAACTGTTTGTTGTCTTCTTTTGGATTAGCTTCTCTTATGAGATCTATCAGGTATTCATATTCGTCAGGTGTAACTTTGAAAAGCGAACCATTCTTGTTTTGGATGAATTCCATGCTTTTTAGCTCCTGTGCATCTTTGAATGTGGCGTAGTCGATAGGATATTGCAGAGATTCTATTTTCTTGAAGCAAATGTGCTGTCCATCGGATGGTGTGTCGATTTCGGCAATGGCAACGATTTGTTTCACTGGGTTAGCCTCATACCCTATGACAATATCCCCTTTCTTGGCATTCACGAAGTTCTGGAAGACTCTTCTTGGATTGCCGTTCTCATTGTAAAGAGTATAGTCTTGTATATCACCGACCTTCATCTTGGAGAAACTCCAAATCTTAGGGCTGGCTACTAGCCACCAATATTGCTTGTTAGAGGATGTAGTCAAGAGAGTATCTAACTCTTTGATGTAATCAGGGTATGGGGTGATATCCGTTAAAGTTTTAAGGACATGGTTCCTCTTATACTCCCATTCACCTTGGAAAGTCCATTTTACTTTACGCATGTTCGGATAATTTTGTTTGCTTTCATCGTAATAGTAATCGCTTTCAACGATGCCTTTTCCGATGAGTTTCTTTATTCCTTTTTTGACGTATATGCAATCGCCCTCTTTCATCTTATGAACAAAGTTCCATAAAGCTAAGGTGTCATTAGAATATTTCTTGTCGGGAGTATTATTATATTCTTGAAGTGCTTTTTCCATTTCTTCTCGTGTGTTATACTCTGACAAGTCTCCCATGCTTGGCCATCCGATACACATCGTTCCTGCAGCTAAACACTCTTCCCATTGAGACGCATTTTCTCCAGGAGCATACATCCAATAGGTAGGGCTATTGTTTTTGTCCTTTAAAATCGTAAGCAAATCTTCATAATAGTCAAAGATGTCCTTGTCTCCTTTTTGTTGCATCAGGAAAGCTTGAAGTTTTGATATGGGCATAGCTTTAGCGCCAACCAAACCAAACTGAGTTGCCAATTTTACAAGCATATCTTTCTTGTAAATGGGGACAAGCTGGTTGTTGGAGTATAAGAATGCTATCTTCCATCTATAGCCTTCTCCTAATTCTGTAATCGTATCTAAAGCTTCAAAGTTCCCCTTGCTGGCGTTTGTTGCAATTTTGATGATAGCGTTCTTTACTACGTTGAAAGCTTCTTGAGCTGTAGGCTTATTATATCTTGCATACCAAGCATATTTTTCATCACTGATAAACTTTGTGCTGTGAATATTGGTCTTAATACGATATTCATAGATACCAAATTTATATGATGAGCCACCCCATATAGATCCCAACTCGTATGTGAGAGATTCTAGCCAATAGCAGAAAGAGTCATCTTTGTTCAAATTGGTATATTGCTCCAAAGTCATGCCTTGGAGGGAATTCAAAGGAAACGTGTGAAGAAAGTCTTCTAAAAGCTTTTGGCGTAGTTTCTTAACTTCTTCTTTCCCTATTTTGTCTGATGTAAGTTTTATATCGTTCATAATTTACTTTTTTCTTTTCTTAGACATAGTTACTAACAGAGCTACTACCATACTCTAACATAGTTACTATAGCTCTGTTACCAGCTCTGTCACTATACTATCAAAAGTGGTGACAGAGCAGCTTTCTTATTTTTTTTCTATATTCTTTCTCCCTTCACTTTTATCTATCTTCCTCTGTCAATCAGCGAGTTACAGTGAAGGGACGGAGTGAACGCTACTTCAAGAAATAGATAGGGGCATGCTGGGTGCCTTCCTTCACCATAATGCCTTTCTCGCAGAAATGGTTGAGCCACTTCTGTGCCATGTAAGGAGTCAAGCCGAAGAGGATGCGCAGGATGCGAGTGGTGATATAGCGGTTCTCCTGGAGGTACTCCTTGATTTTCGCCAATAACTTTTCCTCTGTATATTGTGTGGATTGACTCGTGTATTTTGAGCGAACGAAATGGGTGTTTCTCTGAACTTGCTCCAAGAGTTTGGCCTCAGGACGGAAGTTGATGCCGGTGATGCTCACTTCCATACCTGTAATCTTCTTGTCGGGATTGTCTTTGGGCATGTCAAGACTTGCCGACATGGAGAAGTATCCGATTTCGGGAATGTAGAAACGACGCCCCATCGAGAATTCTTCCACGCAGATGTCGTGCAACTCAGACAATACCGCTGCCACATCACCCTTGGTGAGAGAGCAGCGGGTTTCGATTTTCTCTTGTAGTTCTTTTGCTGTCAAAGGTTCGTGTTGGACCAAGCGAACATATTGGCGTTTCTCACCAATGCCTTGTGCATTGTTGAGTGTGTAGATGTCATATTTCAGTTCCATGTCTTTGAATTGTTTATGGTTTTACTTAGTTATCTGTTGGCTTTATGGTTGATAAAACCAAATGCAAATATACATAAGAATGTGAGAACTCGTATCTTTTGGTGTTAAGAATTAGGTTTATTTATACTTTGGCATATGTGACGCAATCGCACGACATATGTCAAGCGATTGCACCACATATGCCGTGTGATTGCATGACATATGCCACGCAATCGATGGAACGCAGTTCTTTCATCGTTATCTTCCTATTCTCGCATCGTTACTCTTGGGAGGATTGATGCTATAGACCGGGCTTGCATAAGGTGAAACTGAGCGTGTTGAAGCGTAGGCTCAGTTTCTTCCCTTCACTGTAAGTTATTGATAATGAGGTGAAGTTTCAGAAAAGTGAAGGGAGAGAAAAAACTATAACTGACTCCACTTCAAAAAGTGGGTTAAATTCGAATTAGACATATGCCTTGGAAAGTTTTTACGCAATCCTTGGCGTTAACTAACTTTGGCGACAAGTTGGCAAACGACCAGTTTATATAGTGTCAAAATGCCTCTTGTTGCCTAAATATAGCCCCAAAGTGGGGCGATTCGGTCTTTGAACTATTTTGTTGCCATCTGGAGATCCATTTCGAGGTCATACAAGAAAAGTCGTCGCATGTTGATCCAAGCACACCTTGCGATGGCTTGCTAAGTATGCTTTATCTTTGTGCGGTATCTGGTCTTGTTTGACTGGTATTGCCGTTTGGACTTCTGCCGTTGTCTTGTCGGTGACTTGCAAGGTATGTTCGTCCGTCATGTCCAAATCAAATCGAGAAGGCTTTCCTTGTATGCCATTGGCGATGAACTCAATGCCGTTGTCCTCTGCGAACTTGCGATTCTCTTTGCTTTGGTATGCTCCATCGGTATAGACCGTTTGCACGTCATTGCCAGTAACATCCTTCGTGGAATCAGTAATTTTGCACTTGCTTGTTGAATTCGCGAAAAAGTCAAAGAACGAATGAAAGTTAAACTTTTAAACGAAACCACTTTTTAAAGTGGACTCATTATTGAATTATTAACGAACTATTGTTGTCAGTCTCGATCTTTTTTTATATTTTTGCAAAGAATAAGCAAAATAGCAGCACTGAAAATAGAAAATAAGGCTCCATGAGAAGTTATAAACCATATATCATCAAACTATTCATCGTTTCCTTCAGCTTTTGGGGCTGGATACTTGCCAGCTCTGCCCAGAAGGTAGGAACAAACGATTATTTTTATGTGCTCAATACCCAACAGGGGCTTTCTGATAACCGTGTTCTACAGATGATGCAGTTGGCAGATGGCAGATTGGCTGTGAGAACTCCCAAGGACATCAATCTCTATGATGGAAGGCGTTTCTCATTGATTCCCCTTCCTGCAGAAAAGGCAGAAAGCATCACGAAATACAAGGGGCAGACGCATCTTTATGCCGATAGCCAGGACAGGTTATGGGTAAAGGAATACCAGAAGATATTCTGTATTCTGCTTGCAGAGGGCAGACTTCTGGAGCATCCCCTTGATGCTCTGTCAGGAAATAGAAAAGAGGATAAGATGAAAATGATGCGAAACGGACCGGCTCGGAATGCCATTCAGGATTTGTTTGTAGATAGCAGAAAGAATGTCTGGGTTGTTATGGGTGATTCGCTGCTCAATACGCAAGATGGCAATCTGATCCATTTGAAGAAGGAATGGGGGTGTCTGCAGGATCTGGATACCGATGGCAAACAGGTTTATGCTTTCATGGATACGGGAATCGTGGCGGTTTTTCAGAAAGATAAGCTGGCCTATACCACTTCTGCCTATTCAACAGCCGAAGCTCAGTATTATCGGAACACCTCACTTACCGTTCTGACACCGAGCGGACAGTTTTACCAGATTAGAACTGGACGTGATGAAAAGAACAAGACGGATGCTTCCATCTTCCTGCATTTTAATCCGGAAACCCGTAAGTATTCCAGGATCTTCGCATGCGATTACCTCTTGCATACATTGAATATGTCATCAGACAATCAGGCTTTGATCAGCAGTCAGCATGGTTATCTGATGTTCGACTTCAAGTTGGGAACTACTCCACGCGAGGTAAAGGATTTGTCTTTACCTGATGGAAAATCGCTCACCACGGGCATCAATACGCTTTATCGGGATAAGGAAGGAGCCATCTGGTTGGGAACTTATCATGATGGTCTGATTTATGTTTCACCCATGTTGGGGCTCTTCTTTACAATAGACCAACCTTGGTGGAAGTCGGGATGGGCGATAGCAGCCTTTGTGGTTTTCCTCGTGATTCTGGTGGGCATCATCACTCTTTATCTTCGTAGAGGAATGAAAGAAAATGTAATAAAAACAGACTCCACAAAAGATGACCATCCTTCCTTGCCCGAGGATAGCCTGCTACCGGAAACAGCCGAAGCTGTCTATCGGGAGCCCGAGCTGATTCTTCAGGTGCGTGCTCTGATAGAGCAGCATCTTGGAGATGGCGAATATGGCGTGGAACAACTGGCACTGGATCTCTGTATGGAGCGGACAGGACTTTATAAAAAGCTGACGGCTCTGACCCATACTACACCTGTGGCATTTATCCGCAGCATTCGCCTTCATCATGCAGCAGTCTTGCTTCAGGAAGGTAAGCAGAGTGTGAATGAAATTGCCGAGCGAACAGGATTCAGCTCGCCCAGCTATTTCACCAAGTGTTTTAAGAAGGAATTTGGCGTTTTGCCTTCCGAATATAGATAAATTATGCCGGAACAGCCCTGAAATGGGGCTTTTCCGGCATTTTTCAACAAATGTGCCACTCGATTCTTCATTTGTTTTATCCCTTTTCCACCATTTAGCATTACCTTTGCAACCGAAATACAATCTTATGTATTTGGAACTGGACAAATCATAAACCCTTTAATATAATAAACAAAAGTATGCTAAAGAATTTATCTCTCATTGCCCTTTTGGGCATCGCTGTAGTTGGCGTTCCAAGTGAACTCTGCGCCAAGAATGTAAAGGTGGCAGGCACCCAGAAAGGTACGGCTGCCAAGTCTATCACCCGTCAGGTGGCTCAGCAGAATGTAACCATCGAATTCTATTCTCCATCTATCGTCCGCATCTTGAAATCTGATGCTGGACTTGGTGCTCCCGTTCAGAAGAAAAGCTATTCTGTCATCTTGAAACCTCAGCAGATGAAGGGCGTTCAGATACAGGAAAACGGAGATGTTGTAAATATTAAATCTACTTTTATTTGTGTCGAACTGAACCAGCAGACTGGAGAAATCCGCTTCCTTTCGAAGGATGGAAAGCTGCTGCTTACCGATACGAAGACCCGTCTGGAAGCCCGCAAGGATGAAGCCAACAAGGGCAAGTACCGCATAGAGCAGGACTTCCGTCTTGCCGACGACGAGGCCATCTATGGTCTGGGACAGCTGCGTGATGTTTATATGAATCAGCGTGGTCGCCAGAATATTGAACTCTGGAATCATAACACTTACATTGCTATCCCTTATTTCACCAGCGAGAAGGGCTATGGCCTTTACTGGGACAATGCGGGAAAAACCTATTTCAATGATGTAGTAGCATCCAAGGATAATGGCAACCAGCCATCACGCACTTCCTTCACCAGTGAGGTAGGAGCCTGTGCCGACTACTATTTTATGTACAAGGATGGTACACAGGATGGAGTCATCGCCAGCATCCGAGAACTGACCGGACAGGCTACGATGTTCCCGAAATGGGCAATGGGCTTTTGGCAATGCCGCGAGCGCTATAAGACCAGCGATGAACTGGCGGGCGTATTGGACAAGTATCGTGAGCTGAAGATTCCTACCGATGCCATCGTGCAGGACTGGCAGTATTGGGGATGTGACTCCAACTGGAATGCTATGAAATTCCAGAACCCATACTATATAAATAAGGTGGGAGACTCAGCCTTTGCCAAGTATCTTCCTACAGATATGAAGCAAATGAAGGCACAGGGAGAGCCTCGTCTGAAGAGTCCGGAGGAAATGGTGAAGTATGTTCATAAGAACGATGCTCACCTAATGATTTCCATCTGGGCAAGTTTCGGTCCTTGGACCGAGCAGTATCGTGAGCTGAAGAAGATGAATGCGCTCCTTCCTTTCGATACCTGGCCAAGAAACAGTGGCGTGATGCCATACGATGTCTTCAATCCGAAGGCTCGCGACCTCTATTGGAAATATCTTACTCATCTCTATCAGATGGGATTCGATGCCTGGTGGACCGATTCTACGGAGCCAGACCATTTTGAGAAGCCGGGTGATGAGAACTATCATACCTACGACGGTTCATGGCTGGGAGTGAAGAACGCCTTCCCCCTGTTGCACAACAGGAGCATCTACGAGCATCAGAGAGCGATGAAGGGCAACGAAAAGCGTTCGCTCCAGATGACCCGAAGCGGCAGTTTCGGCATTCAGCATTATGGCACTATCTGCTGGAGTGGTGATGTGGTGGCTTCCTGGAACGAGATGAAGAATCAGATTCCATCGGGCTTGAACTTCTCGCTCTGCGGTATCCCATTCTGGAACACCGACCTGGGTGGTTTCTTCTACTGGGAGTTTGAACAGAATCCTAAGAATCCTGCCCTTCAGGAATTGCAGACCCGCTGGATGCAATGGGGAACCTTCATGCCATTGATGCGCAACCACTGTTCTTCGCCGATGGTAAGTGAACTGTATGAATTCGGAAAGCCAGGCGACTGGGCTTATGATGCCATGATTAAGACTATCAAGCTGCGCTATCGCCTTTTGCCTTATATCTATAGTACAGCAAGCGACTGCGTACTGAATTGCGGAAGCATGATGCGTGCTCTGGTGATGGATTATGCGGCCGACAAGAAGGCTTCCCGCCTGAACGATGAGTATCTCTTCGGCCGCAACATTCTGGTGAAGCCGGTAACCGATCCTTTATATACCTGGAAGGATAAGGAGAAGAAGGGCCATACCATCTATCCTGATGTAAGGAAGGCAGCTGCGCCTGTGAATGTTTACTTGCCAAAAGGTAATAAATGGTATGATTTCTGGAGCAATGCCCAGTATGAGGGTGGTCAGGATATTCAGCGCCTTTGTCCTATCGACATCATGCCTGTGTTTATCAAGGCTGGTACAATCCTGCCATTCGGTCCTGATGTTCAGTATAGTTCAGAGAAACCTTGGGATGAGCTGGAAATCCGTGTTTATCCAGGTGCAGACGGATCGTTTACACTCTATGAGGACGAGGGCGACAACTACAACTATGAGAAGGGAAAATTCTCTGAAATCCAGTTTGTATGGAATGAAGCAGACAGAACCCTGAACATCGCGCCACGTAAGGGCAGTTATAAGGGAATGCTCCAGCATCGCAGATTCCACATCGTGCTGGTGGGTGCTGATAGCGGAATAGGCGATCAGCCTATGCAGGCAAGCAAGAGCGTGGAATATGACGGAAAGGCCGTAAAGATACAGCTGTAAGGTTGAAAATGCTGATGCGCCTACGGGAAATGGCGGCGGTTACTATCCTGCTGGCATTGGCTGGTATTGCAAAACTTTCAAGGACACTGACCTCAAGACGGGAAGGGAGAGACGCTTTGGCTCCACTTCGAGGGAGTTTACCAAAACTCGCAGGTCTATGTCAATGGAACTTTGGTGGGGACCCATTTCTATGGCTATACCCCTTTCAAACTCAATATCTCTCCTTACATCAAGAAGGGAGTGAACACCGTGGCTGTGAGAGTGGATAACTCTCGGCAACCTAATTGCCGATGGTATAGCGGTTCGGGAATCTATCGCCATGTGTGGTTGGAGAAATACAACGAAAACAAGATGGATGACCCTGAGAAACTTTTTGTGCGTACGGAGAAGATATATGGAATGTCAGCAGATGGAACGCATGCCGACTCTGCTGCCATTCACATTACTTACGCCAATCAGCTCGATGAGACGAGAATGCTCAAAAACGTGGTGTTATGGTCTCCTCAGCAGCCTAAGCTCTATCCTATCAAGGTAGGAGAACTCACCGTAAGGCATGGTGTTCGTTCCTTCAGTTATGATGCCAAAAGAGGCTTTTTGCTCAATGGTCAGCCTACGCTTATCAATGGTGCCTGTGTGCATCACGACAATGGGGTCATAGACGAGTCTTTTGATGGTTGGTATGCCGAGAAGAGCAAGTATGATTATCACATGGTGATAGCCTCTTGCTATCAACAGGATATTGCCGCCATGGTCTTGCGCGACCGTAATCATCCAAGTATCATTTCATATAGTATCGGTAATTCAAAGCGATGAATCTGGTAGAGATCCAAGTAGTCTGTGCCCAAGCGTTTCAAGGTTCCTTCAATCTCTTGCTGGATGGCTTCCTTGGAGAGACAACCTTCATTGAAATAAACCTTGGATGCGATAACCACGTCCTCTCTCTTGATGCCGAGATTCTTGACTACATTGGCATCCCCTTGGATGGCTGGACGAGCATGGGCGTTCATTTCCTTACCCCAGTTCGGGGTATCTACTTATATCAATCGTGCAGCGGCAGCCATCATCAAGTCATACCTCGATGATAACAGGCAGTCAATAACGCAAATAGCCGACGAGATGCAATTTACATCAGTCAGCTATTTCAGTCGTTATTGTGTCAAGCACCTCGGAATGTCACCAGCCCGTTATCGTATGGCCAAATGTTAGAGAGCCGTTTGGATACTGGGGCATTGTTTGAAAACTATATGGTGGCGGAGCGTTTGAAGAGGTTGCGATATGAAAAGTCGTACGCCAAGAGTTATTTTTGGCGTTCTAAGTTGAAGCAAGAGATAGATTATATAGAGGAGATGGATGGGCAGATGGCTGCGGTGGAGTTTAAATGGAATCCGAATCGAAAGGCTGCCATGCCATTATCGTTCTCTCGCTCTTATCCTGATGTGGATTTTAAGGTAGTGACAAGGGATAATTTTGAAACATTCTTGTTGTAAAGTAGAATTAAAATAAGGGCTTATCTCTTTGCTGGGATAAGCCCTTATTTCTTGGATTATTTTATAATGTGTTGTCCCACCACATACCCTGTGGTCCAGGCTGCTTGCAGATTGAAACCGCCTGTGATGGCATCTATGTCCAATACCTCTCCGGCGAAGAAGAGGTGCGGGCATACCTTGCTTTCCAAAGTGTGGAGGTCGATATTGCTGAGGCTGATACCGCCACAAGTCACAAACTCTTCCTTGTGTGCTCCCTTGCCATTTATAGGGTATAGGTCGTTGGTCAGGGTCTCTATCAAGAGATTGCTGCCCTTCTTTCCCATTTCGCTCCATTTCTTCTCTGGCGCATATCCCATCTTCTGTACGAGGTAGAGCCAAAGGCGAGAAGGAAGATTGTAGGGGCGGATGCTTGCCAGTTGCTTTTGGGGATTGGCAGCGATAATGCCACGAATGTTTTCTTCCACGAGTGAGCGGTTGCTTTCATTCACCCAATTCACGGAAATCTTTACCTGGTAATTGTTCTCATGCAGATAGCGGGCAGCGTGGGAGGATAGTTTCAATACAGCAGGTCCGCTCATGCCCCAGTGGGTAATGAGCAACGGACCTTGTGCCTTGAACTTGGTGCCTGGCATGGAAGTCATGACAGGCTCTACCACCGTTCCCATCAAGTCCTTGAAAGCCTTGTCGGCGATATTGAAAGTGAAGAGGGAAGGGATAGGTTGCTCTATCGCATGACCAAGGTCTGCGAGATGCTGGAAGTTTTCGATGCGGGGATGTCCACCTGTTGTTATCGCCACACGGTCAAAGGTGAGTTGCTTCACTTCGAAGTCATGATCGCCACCATGCTTTTCTTTCACTTGGTGCAGGCTTCTCTTTGTTACCTTGAAGTGGAGCAGAAGCGTTTCGTCCTCTTGCTGGATAATGCTCACAAGTTGATGTCCTGTCATGATTTTGATGCCGAGCGATTTAGCCGTATTTACCAGACAGTCGATGATGCTATGCGAGTCTTGCGATTGCGGAAACACGCATTGGTCTTCTTGTGTAACCAATGGTACGCCGTTCTCCTCAAACCATTCGAAGGCCTGGTGGTAATCGAATCGTTTGAAGAGACGCTTCATGAGTTGATGACCACGAGGGTAAGCCTGTTTGAGGTCGGAAATCTCCTCAAAGGAATTGGTGAGGTTACATCTTCCTCCACCAGTGATTTCCACCTTGGCAAGCACCTTCCGGTTCTTTTCAAAGATAGTGATGTCGGTATGGGGATTGTTTTGCTTGGCAGCGATGGCAGCGAAGAATCCTGCCGCTCCTCCTCCAACAATGGCGATATGTAGTGGGTTGTGCATATTTTATGTTGTTTGTTAGGGTGCAAAGATAGTAAAATCCTGCGAAATATGATTGCGTAGGTTTGAAAAAAGTTGCTGTAATTGACATTCCTCATCGGGAATGTCAATTCTGTTTTTATAGGAATGGTGTCATATAGACTGGCAAAAGAAGGGTTTGACCATCCTTTTTCAAATCCTTAGTATATATAAGGTACCTTTTGTCTATGCGGTCTGAATACTTGGCGCAAAACTCATCAAGTGACTTGTGGCTATTGTAGCCGGAAGACTTAACTTCTATTGGGCATACTTTTTTACCTCTTGAAAGTAAAAAGTCAATCTCGTAATTCTTATGGCTTGTTGCATGAGGGAAAGTATAGTAATATAGTTTGTTGCCAGAAGCGGTCAGCATTTGTGCCACAAGATTCTCATATACATAGCCCAAATCACTACTTAACTTATCACTCAACAGTTTATCGTAAATGATGTTTTCTGTGTGGTCTTTGTCCCAAAAAGCCAAAGTGATAAACAAGCCCGTGTCGCTTGTAAACATCTTATAGAAGTTGCCATCGCTATGCAGGGCAAAACCAACACTCGGGTCATTGGCATGATAAGCAAAGTTGACCACCATACTATCCTTCATTTCTTCCAATATTCCCATCACGTTCTTTCGTTCCGAATCATCCAGTACACTGGCTACTTGGTAGCGAGAGGCATTGTTGTTTAGCTGCGCTGGTATGCTGGTAAAGAGCTTGGCCGCACGGCCGCTGGCATCAATCTTGCGGAAATCGTCCAAGTAAAGTTCGATGATTTCTCTTTTTACAGCATCCGTCTTGCTGAGGTTGTTTGTTTCCAAATATTCATTTATTGCTTGCGGCATACCTCCCACAAGCATATAGAGACGGAGGCGTCGCATGGCATCTCGGTGAGCTGCGTCCAATGGAATTTTAGCCTCATAAAACTGCTTCAATAAAGTAATTGTTGCTTTATCACCTAATGCCCAGCAAAACTCCTCATAGTCCATAGGGAACATTTCCAATCGTGTTTCTTCACTAGGAATGATGATGTTTTCAATATTCTTTTTGATACTGATGAGTGAGCCAGTCTCAATGTAATCATATCTGCCATCAGCCACTAAATGTTTGATAGCCTGTCGTGCCTTAGGACAGAGCTGAACTTCATCGAATATAATGACAGATTTTCGCCGTTCCAAGACTACTTGATAGATGGATTGAAGACGAAGGAAGATAAAATCAAGGTTCATCAAATCGTCAAAGAGTCCTGTAACAGCCTTTGATGCCTTGGAGAAATCTATCAATATATAACTCTTGTACTCTCGCTCGGCGAAAGTACGTACGATAGTAGATTTTCCAATACGCCTTGCTCCCTTGATCAAAAGGGCAGATTTGCCTTGACGCTCCTGCTTCCATGCAAGCATTTTGTCATAGATTTTTCTTTTAAATACTCTGCTTGTCATAACTGTTTGATTTTGAGTGCAAAGATACATAAAAATTCCAAATTCCCCAAATGTTTTTGCTCGAAATGTTCCAGATTCCCCAAATGTTTTTGCCTGAAATGTTCCAGATTCCCCAAATATTTGCTCGTACGTGTGAATATTCTGCCACGGGTAGCCTTAGGTAAGCAAAGTTCCAGTGCAAGAATCATGTACTGGAGCTTTTACTTGTTTTTTATCTCAGAGCGAGAACCCTATTTAATATCAGTTTCTTGTATTCCTTCTTCATGTTATCTGATAGGAATGAGATGTCGATGAGGTCTAGCCATTTTACGATAGAACGGCGGAATTTCTTGGCAATGTTTTCTATCACTTTATCGCTCAGCCCCGATGCCTTCATCACCTTTACAAAATCACTCTTCTGTATCTTGCGCTTTTTACCATTCAGAGTCAATGCCAATTCCTCTGTATCCTCTGGCATCACAATCTTGGTAGAGAGTAGGTCATAGGCTGGAGTCAAGGCATATCCCATTTTGCGGTTATTATACAGCGAGAAGTTCTTGAGGTGCATATCGGCATTGCCGGTAATCCAAGAGAAGATGACCACCTCCCAAAAGTTTACCAAGTCGAGTTGTGAGAAAGCTGAGTATTTCTTAATCAACTTAGCTATCTGTTCGTATGAACCTTTATACTTGTATTCGGTTAATCGCTCAGAGAGTTGACACATGTCTTCCATTGGAACCTTGGCACCATCGTCCAAACGATCGATGCGACGAGTGATATAGCATATTTCGCCATCGGCAAATCGAATCAGTCCATGTGGAACGACAGCTATCTTTGCAGCCTCAGCCAAGTGCATGGTTAGGTCTTCTATCTCAGGTAGCAGGTGATAACGGTCGGTCTGTGGCTTCAGGATATATCTTCCCCATAGACCGACGATAGTGAATCTGGCAGGTTCGTTCTTACCCCCACGATTCACATCCAATGAGAGCTTTGCTTGTACACCAGTCAGGGTAGTTTGGCTTCTTACCACTTGCCTCGCCAAGTCACCAATCTCACTGCGAACGTATGGCAAGGTTGGAGCTTGCTTGGTACCAAATAGCTTTCGGGCGCAAGCAGGATGATAATCCACTTGCCCCTCTTTCAATGGTTTGTAGCAACATAAACATCTATCCATGTCTATTCCCCTTTCTCTTCTTTAGGTACAACACTTACGGCTCCGATGCAGTCCTTGCAACAAGCCAATAGCAATGACATTCTGTCTCGCTGATTGATTTTCCAACTGTTCTCTGCTATGTTGAGCAGCCATCCCTCTGGTATGAGACCATCAAAAAGGGGAAACAGTACTGTATCGTGATAAGGCTCTTCTTGCAGAGGAAGCGTAAGACTGATGGCCTCTGCTTCTTTCGATGCCAAGTAATCAGCGTCGTAAGCAAAAGTAAAGCCACTTTCATCCTCTGTCAGCAATCCTACATACTGGTCGTATAGAAAAATCTTTCCCTGTTTCATATCATACCTCCTCTCGCTTGATAGGTACTGGTCCTACCTCATGTCCAAACAGCATCAGCACTTGGTTCACCTTGTCGAGACGGAGCGTCTCTTTCCCTTGCTCCAATTCTCGTAGGAACCTTAGCCCTACCCCTGATTTAGCAGCCAAATCTACTTGGGTGAGACCAAATTGTCGGCGCATTTCCTTGACGTATGTAGATAAATTATTGCTCATATTCTTCTTTATTAATATATTTGAATAGTATAATTATACCCTATCGGTTGCAAATATACGAAGAAAACATGAAATTACCCCCGAAATGGTATAATTTATGTGATAAATTAACATATTATACCTTTTCGGGGGTAATCTATAGTTTTCTTTACAGAAAAGTGTTGCATGGTTGTTTACTCATCATCCATTGTCACAATATCAAAGTCTTCTGCAAGTTTTAGAAGCTTTATCCTTATTCTCTCTGCAAGAGTTAACTTCTTAGGAGACTGTATAACAGGTTCTTTGACAGTATCATGATCAGGCTCAGGATTTTTCTTGTCTGGATTTTCTGCAGTAGAATTATTCAAAGGCTTGTCATCAGAAATAGAGATGTTAGAATCGTCTTCCTCCATACTATTAGATTCGGATTCTGATTCTAGTTCTGTCTTATTTCCGATTTCTGCATTAGGAGCATTTTTTGTGGCAACTTGAGAGGTTGGGTTGATTCTATCCCTAATAGGATGGTAAAGTTGCTCGATGATAGTGTCATAGTCATCTTCTTCCTTGTTCTTATGGGCATTGTCAGGGATTTCATTTGCCAATTCGTTGTTGAGACCAGTGGCAAGGATGGTTACCTTGGCATCCTCATCTAATGTATCATCATCAGACAGACCCCAAATCACCTTGATGTCAGGGTTCAGTTCATCGAAGAAAGCATCAATCTCCCTCATCTCTTTCACAAAGATAGGGTGCTTGCTGCTGGTATAAATGTTGAAAAGAATGCGTTGGGCATTGCTGATGTCGCTGCCGTAGAGGAGAGGAGAATCTAATGCATTGAGAATGGCATTTTGTACTCTGCCTTCGCCACTTGCTCTGCCCATTGCCATGATAGCACCTCCGCCACTCTTGATGGTGGTCTCGATATCACGGAAGTCGAGATTGATGGTTCCCTCTACTGTGATAAGTTCGGAGATGCTCTTGGTTGCGTCGCTCAAAACCTTGTCTGCCAGCTTGAAAGCATCTTTTACTGTGATTTCTGAGTCGGCATAGACATCGCACAAACGTTCGTTGTTGACGATGAGCAAGGCATCCACATTCTTTCGCATTTCCTCTACGCCTTGCAAGGCCTTCACTATTTTCTTTTTCTTCTCAAAATAGAAAGGTATGGTGACGATGCCTACGGTCAGTATGCCCATGCTCTTGGCTATTCCTGCGATAACAGGAGCAGCACCGGTGCCTGTGCCTCCACCCATTCCTGCGGTGACAAATACCATCTTTGTTCCGTCATCAAGCAATCTTTTGATATTTTACGTATTCTTTTGTTACTTTTGCAGACAATATTGTGTAGTAGCAAACGGCATAAACTTGTAAAAAAGAAAATGGAGCAGAATTTTTAGAACTCATCATTAGAGGAAAAGGCAGCGTTAATCAAGAGCCTTTCATCCGATATTTTGGCTGAGGGCAGGACGGACCTTTTGCTAAAAGCTATTGGTGTGCCTGTTCTGGAGCAACTTCGCATAGAGGCAGCAAGGGCTACGTTGAGTCGCTTGGTTATTACTGAAGATTGTCGTTTTCTGCTTCCCGATTATCACAAAGAGGTGTCTTTAACTCCCATCCACAAAGCCCTCTATATGCTTTTTTTGAATCATCCAGAAGGCATTGGGTTCAAAAATCTCATAGACCATCGTGAGGAACTGTTGACTATCTATGAGCGGATGGGAAGCCGAATGGAGCAAAGCAAAATCGAGGAGACTGTTAATCGCTTGGTGAATCCCCTCGATAACGCCATCAATGAGAAATGCTCACGCATCAAGGCTGCTTTCCTTGACTTGATGGATGAATATCAAGCTGACTATTACATCATTAATAGTCATGTAAAGCGTCATCAAGGTACATTCTACAAGATTTGGTTTGAGCGATTGAAAATAGTCAATCTTCCAAGAGAGTTGGTTGTCAACCGATTTGCTTTGTAGATGCCGCAAAAGGGAGTTCGTCCTACCCATCCCTACACCTTTACTATTGTATACCCTTTATCACTTTCTCCATTTCTTCCTTCTCCATCATTCCCATTTGTGCTGTTGGCTTGCCCTTCATGGGTATGAAGAGGAAGGTAGGGATGCTTTGGATGCCGAAGACGGAGGCAAGCTCTGGTTCTTGGTCGATGTCAACCTTGTAGAAATCTACTTTGCCTGCATTTTGTTTGGCTAATTGCTCTACGATAGGTGACATCATCTTGCAGGGACGACACCAGGTGGCATAGAAGTCTATCACTACAGGACGATGCCCGGCAAATACCCATTCTTGAGGGTGAGTCTCGTAATCCATCACCTTTTGCTTGAACTCGGCAGTGGTGAGATATGTTACCTTGCCATTTGTGGAGCTCTTATCTGTTGATGTGGTAGCCTCTATTTGCTTCAGGGCTTTCTGTTCTTGGTGTGATACATTCTGTTCTTGTTTAGGAACATTCTGCTCTTGTTGAGAAGTTTTTTTCTCTTGTGATGAACAACCTACGATTGTTAGGGCTGTCACCAAATATAATATGATTTTCTTTTTCATGTCAGTCTTTTTTTGTTCCATATTTCTCTTTACATATACCTTGCTGGTACCTCTGCCAAATGTGCTAATCTGGCTATCTGGGAGGTCGTAATACTCACGTAGTTCTCTTGAAGCCACGGAGCGAGATACGCCAGTTAGTCGAACATAGTCGTTGAGTCGCATCACCAGGTGGGCTGGGTCGGAGAGATACTCCACAGCTTTTTGCCATCTTTGCTCCTTGGTGCATGGCGAGCGATGGAGATAACGCTTGCCACCACGGGATAGGCTGCATTTGCAGGCAGTGTCTTTGATGAGCTGCTTGTCTGCCTTGAAGTTGACGCCAGTGATGTTCATGGTTCGGGCGGTGCGATTGGTATCTATGGTATCCATTTCCTCGCTCTTGCTCCATCTGTCGAGTCCTACGGCAGCGGTGAATGTGCCCAAGCCATCGATGGTTACAACGCATCAGAACCTTAATTATTGTATAATTGCGTGTTTGAAAATGGTTATTTGTAGTCATTAGATAGTTATTTCGTGCCGTGAAATAAGTATTAAATGGCAAGCAATGATGTAATTAGCTTATTTCCTAACGGGTATTTATTGTAATCATAAGCGATTTATTTGTCGTAGAAGGCAGCCTTCATGTCATAAAAGAGGCAAATGATGTCGTAAAAAATGTCGTAAAAGGGATGGGGATGTCGTAAAAGAAAAAGCAAATTGATGACAAGTAGGTAAGGTAGTTTCTTAAGGAATGCAAAAGGAAGATAAAATATGCTTGGTAGTTTTGTGATTTCCCCAAAAGGTTTTAACTTTGCTCTCGTAAAAGGATAAATACGTGTTTAGACAGCATTTCGCTCATAAAAGATTCAGAATAGCTTGGCTGTTGTTGTTGGTATATGTGCCAATGATGATAGCGGTTACGTTTCACCACCATGGGGAAGCGCAGAGGGCTGATGCTGCCATTCATTGTCAGGATTGCGAGCATCATGTTCATCACGATGGGCATCTCTTGGCTCTCCAACATACCATGCACGATTGTGTGCTCTGCCAGTTGCAAAGCACACCTTATCTCTCGCCAACCCTTTTGACGTTGGTGGCATTCATCGTGCTTCATCGCATCATTCGCCAATCCGTTTGCGCCCCATGCCAGTTGAGGGCGAATGATGTCAAGAGTACTCGTGCCCCACCTTATCTTACTATCTTTTAGGGATATTGGAATATGAAAGGAATAATTGTATCTATTCCTTTCGTATCTGTATGTTAGTAATTTAAGGTAAATCAAAAACAATGAGAACAATATTGAACACAATATTGCTGATGAGCCTGTGCTTGTCGGCAAGAGGGCAAGAAGTGCCTGATTCTATCAAGCACAATCCTATCACCGAATCGGATGTAAAACTATCAGAAGTCGTAGTAACGGGACTTACGGGCAGCCAAAAGTTGAAGCAATCTCCATCTCCCGTTTCCATTATATCGCCTCGCCAGTTGGAGGCACAACCATCCACCAATATCATTGATGCCATTGCCCATCAGCCAGGCATCTCACAAGTTACCACGGGCAGCGGTATTTCCAAACCTGTGATTCGTGGATTGGGATATAATCGAGTGGTCGTAGTGAATGATGGCATCCGACAGGAAGGTCAGCAGTGGGGTGATGAGCACGGTATCGAGGTGGATCCTTATTCCGTTCATTCCGTGGAGATACTGAAAGGTCCGGCAAGCTTGATGTATGGCTCGGATGCGATGGCGGGTGTCATTATCTTCCATCCGTCACCAACTCTTCCTATGGGAGATATGAGGGCGAATGTTTCCACGGGCTATCAGACCAACAACGGTCTTTTCGATTATTCGCTCAACTTTGCAGGCAACAAGGCTGGCTTTATTTGGGACTCCCGATATAGTGGCAAGATGGCGCATGCCTACAAGAACAAATATGATGGTTATGTCTTTGGCTCCTCTTATCGTGAGCAAGCTTTCTCGCAGTTGTTGGGCTATAACTATCGCTTGGGACATACGCATCTTACGCTCGATTATTACCATCTTACCCCAGGACTTGTGGAGGGTGAGCGAGATGAGAAGACGGGTGAACTCTTGGTGCCCGATGGCTATGACTTGAAAGGCTATGGCAAGTCGATGCCTTATCAGCAGATACACCATTACAAGGCGGTGCTTGATAACTCCTGGTACTTTGGCGATGGAAATCTGAAACTCTTGTTGGGGTATCAGCAGAATCGCCGTCAAGAGTTTGAGGAGGAAGAGCATCCCGATGAGTGTGGACTCGACTTCCTCTTGCATACCGTCAATTATGACTTGCATTATCTCTCGCCAGAGATGAACGGCTGGAAGTTTGCTGCGGGTATCAATGGTATGTGGCAGCAATCCATCAACAAGGGTACAGAATACCTGGTGCCAGCTTATCGCCTTTTCGATTATGGTCTCTTCGCCACGATGAGCAAGGAGATAGGCAGACTGAACATCAGCGGCGGTTTGCGTTTCGACCATCGTCATCTGCATAGTGAGGCTTTGGAGGAGGAAGGTGAACTTCGCTTCCAAGACTTCAAGCGCAATTTCAATGCCTTGACGGGTAGCATCGGTATGACATACGAACTGAATAGCAATTGGAATGTGAAACTGAATCTGTCTCGTGGCTTCCGTGCGCCAAACATCAGCGAATTGGGCTCGAATGGAGTGCATGAGGGAACCATGCGCTATGAGATAGGCAATCGAGACTTGGATGCCGAGCATAGTTGGCAGGTGGATTTAGGACTGGACTATAGTTCACCTATTGTTTCGGCGCAGTTGGCATTGTTTGCCAATCGCATCGACAACTATGTCTTTATCCAGAAGATGGCGGATGCTGATGGGCAAGAGATGATCATGGATGGTACACCTGCCTATCAGTTTGCAGCCTCTGATGCTCGCCTTTGGGGTGGTGAGGCAAGGGTGGATGTGCATCCGTTGCCTCATCTGCATATCGGCAATAGTTTCTCGTATGTCAATGCCGTGCAACTTCATCAGCCTTCAGAATCGAAGTATCTGCCTTTGACTCCAGCTCCGAGATGGAATGGTGATGTGAAGTACGAGTTTATTTGTGGCGGTCGCACCTTCGACAATCTCTTCTTGAAGTTTGCCGTGGATTGCAATCTCCGTCAGAATCACTTCTATGCGGCGAATGATACCGAGACGGCTACTCCATCTTATACCTTGCTGAATCTGTATGCGGGTACTGACATCAAGAGCCATGGCAAGCGCCTTCTCTCGATTTATCTCTCAGGAGAAAACCTGACCAATCGTGCCTACCAGAGCCATCTGAGCAGATTGAAATACTTGGATCGGAATGTGGTTACGGGAAGAACGGGTGTGTATAATATGGGAAGGAATTTTAGTGTGAAGGTGGTAGTGCCGATCTTTCTGAATGAGTGATTTCTTTGCTGAGTATTCATTCTGAATGAATGGAAATAATTAAAAACGTTCATTCGGAATGAATAAAAAGAGAAAATTCTTGGCGATTTTCATAAAATATCGTATCTTTGCAAGCGATTAAATGTTTGAACATGAAAGAGTTATGTCGTGTCTATGATGCCTTCTGTCATGCCGATAAGAAGGAATGTGACTTTGTAGTGAGGGAGGGCATGAGAATCAATGCGGCATACCAGGTAACGATTGCGATGAATGATGAGAAGACTCGTAAGCGAGAAATCGAAGGATTGTTGGAAGCCCTGAATGCTTATGGCTTGACAGAGGGCTATATCCTCACGATGGAGGAGAAAGAAGATGT
>SAMEA104315437__coassemble_230_pt1 | contig 43932 bp, 46 predicted proteins | sample SAMEA104315437__metabat2_high_PE_027 | metagenome-assembled genome bin SAMEA104315437 (sample SAMEA104315437) | gut metagenome | biome: Monkey gut; feature: monkey-associated habitat; material: faeces | place: China | collected 2013
TGTTGCTCAGGTACTTAAAAAGTTTAATTTACAATAGTGTTGCGGAATTAAGGAAAAAAAACAATGAAAAGAATATTTTTATTTTACATTATGGCTATTATGGCTATAAGTATGTCTGCGCAAAATGACGTGACAACATTTTTGGGTATACCTGTAGATGGTTTTAAATCTGAGATGAAACAAAAACTGGTAAGTAAAGGTTTTGTGCCAAAGAAAGTAGGTACAAATGAGTTCTTGGAAGGAGAATTCAATGGAACTGATGTTCATGTTTACATAGCAACAAACAACAATAAAGTGTATAGAATCATGCTGTGTGATGCAAACACTCAAAATGAGGCGAATATAAAGATTCGTTTCAATAAGCTTGTGAGCCAATTTGAAAATAACAAACGGTACACTTCGCTTGATAAATACACTTTGTCTGATGAGGAAAACATTTCGTATGAAATGACTGTTAACAAAAAGAACTATGATGCTTTGTTTTATCAAGTTCCCAATATGGAGAAAGTCGACACTTTGGCTTTACAAAAGAAAGTACGTAATGAGTTGTTAAGCAAATACACAGAGGCTGAATTAAAAAATCCGTCAGAAGAAATAACGAAGGAAATTCAAAATACAGCAATAAAAATAGGCATGGAAATGATATTTATGAAACCTGTATGGTTTAGAATTTGTGAAAGTTATGGAGAATACTACATAACAATGTTCTATGACAATGAATACAATCATGCTAACGGTGAGGATTTATAATAATTTGAAATTTATGAAAAAGTACGTTTCCTATTTTATGTTGATAGCCATCGTCTCTGTTTTTGTGTCGTGTGCTTCTTCCAAGAGTACAACTACAGTATTAAGTGGAACAGACATATCAAAATATAAGTATGTTGTATTTGGAACTGGTGATGAGGGGGATGCTGAATTAGCAGATATGTTGATGATGGTTCAGAATGAAATTTCAGAAAAGTTACAGGTGGTGTCTGCAGAAAAGGCGAAAACGCTTATAGCTTTTGGTGAAAAAGTTGCATCCCCAAAAATAAATGTAAAAACAGAGAAATGGGATGGTGGACATACTTATATTTCAATAAGTTTTTATGACTATGATACAAATCAAAGTATCGCAGTTATAAAATCCAGTGGTACAGGTTGGTCTATTTCACAAGACCAAAAATTAGCTTATAAAGCCATCAAAAAAGAACTTGACAAAGTCTTTCCGCAGACAAGATGATAGATGTTACTATTCTAAAATAACAAATAAAGAATATGACTGAAGAAGAAAAGAAAACGCTGATTTCCCTAAAGTGTCAAACTTGGGTTAACATTTTTATCCACGGAATTATGCAGAAGCCCCAAAAAATACGGATATTTAAGTTAAAAGTCAATTATCTAGTATTTTTGCAAATAATGTAGGGCTAAAGAAATTTGGTTTCCTTGCTTATTCCCGAAAAATGTCATTTGTGTCACTTTTTGGGAATGCGCCCTTGTGTAGGTTCAAATATCATCGGTGGAGTATGGTCTTTACCGATGTCCTTTTAAGTCCTATTTATCATAACACTGCATATTAGGTAAGAGTGGAGGGATTAATTTGAGGATAAAAAGCACTATCTGTATAGGCAAAACATGGAGCCATGAGCTCCTTGTCCCTCATAGTCTGCAACCAGTGGCAGCTGGCAGCATAGCAAATTGATGGCATCGTCATCCAAGTACTCGGCGAGTTCCAGAAGAAAGCCTGAGTCATTGGCGTGCAAGTCCCAGATGTCATAGCCACAAGCATTAACCGCAGTGGTTATGACATCCTGTAATTGCCAAATCTCTGTGTAGTCATTCATTGTTGCCATTTTATATGCAAAGGTACAAATATATGGTTAAATACGCAAATCATTTAGACTAATTTTTCTGTAAAAGCATAATTCTCTTTTCAATTTCGTTCGCCAAAAGTGTAACAAATCACAAAAATGACGAATAGCATGATGTATTCTCAATCAAAAAGCTTACCTTTGTATCTACAAAAGTATCTGCAAAATGTGTAAAGATAGCTTTGACATAGTGATGTTCCCTGTAGATGGTCGCATTGGCAATGGATATACACGAGGCGCAAGGCAGTTTGTCGACCAGTTCCATGTGGGCTTGTTTGTTCCCATGCACTTTGTGGCGAGTGGCTTCAAGAGTGCATGGAGAATGAAGGAGTTTACAGATGCCAAGATAATTATTTGTATTACTTTTGCATAAGATAGGCTGCACTCGGCCTTTTGACAGCGAACTTTCATGTCCCATGTTTGCGCTATCTTCGCATCAAATTATCTACTTCCCACGATCTAGTGAGAGGGGAAGCCTCAACAACTAAAAACGTAAAACGATGGAAATGAGAACTTATACAAAATCGGAATTGGCAAGGCTCTACTTCCCCATGCTGGACGCAGATCTCGCCATGAGAAAACTGCGCCGATGGATCAAGCAGAACCCTGCACTGGATGAGGCTCTCTCGCTCTGCCACGTCAGCAAGAACGCCGACTTCTACAGTCGCAAGCAGGTGAGCCTCATCGTAGAATATTTCGATGAGCCGTAACACCGCCCATCCGATAACTATATCCCCCTACCCCTTGGATAGGCAATGACCAAACAACTTTGCCGCATCCAGGCAAGGGCAATCCCTTGGCGTAGTGCCAGGCAAGTCACGATGCCCCACGATCTCTGCCTCAGGGAAAAGTTGGTGCAACTCCACGAAGAGAGCCTCCAATCGTTCGTATTGTGCAGCGGTGAGCGTGTTGGCAGATTTGCCATTCTCATCAAGACCGCCCTCGTAACAGATGCCGATGGAGCAACGATTGTAAGGTCGGGCATGCGCCCCCACCTCCAGGAGACGACGATGTTGCGTCATCGTTCCGTCACGGCGGATATAGAAGTGATAGCCAATGGTACGGAAGCCACGAGCCTTGTGGTCGCGCATCATCTGCTCCACGGTATAACTTCGATTACACCTCGTGGCAGAACAATGGAGCACGAGGAAGCGAACGGAGAATGGCGACTGCATCCACTCGCCGTCTTCCATGCGAGCAAGGAGGGCACGCTCGCTGCGTGCTACCTCCTCGCCTATCGATAAAGGAAAATGACCTGTAATCATCAGATAGGAATTATTAATTTTTAATTACAACAAGAGCTGACTCCCAGAGCGGTGAGTGCGGCAATGATGGCTTGCACGATGGCATTGAGGATGCTCACCCAAGTAATCTTGGAAGGGGAAGTGGCAGCCTCTTGATTAACTTTAAACAGTTTCATAAGGTAATGATTTTAAGGATGAAAAATGATATTCATAAGCCGTTGTCCCTTCATTGCCCTTAGTCAAACTCCTTTGGAACGTCGGTGCCGGAGTCAGAGGTGGAACCGCCGCTAGGGGTACTGCCTGTATCAGAGCCAGATCCGCCGCTTGGATTGCTGCCAGTTCCTGAGCTGGATCCGCCACCCTCCTGGGTGTTGTCCTTTTGGTCGGTAGAGCCAGCACCCGGTTTCAGTGGAGTGCCGCCATCGCCATCCTTCTCACTGTTGGTGCTGACCATCTTCTCGATGTCCTTCAACGAAGCATCAAGGTTGAGCTTGGCACGGGTCAACTCACCAGTGGCTCTGGCACGAAGCTTCACGCTCTCGATATTCTTCTGCACACTGAACTCAGCCTTGGTAGCAGCGCCCGCCTTGTTGACGATGCCGAGTGTGAAGATGGCGAGATCGTCTATCTTGACTGCTTTTCCATCCAAGACAAGTTGTTTGATGCATTTCACCATGTCGGTGAGCATACCCTTCACCTGACCAGCCGAGAAACCCGTGTTGTGCTCAGCCATCATCACGGCAAGTTCTGCGATGCCCATGGTTTGCAAGATGACCGGCAACGCATAGTAGTTGCCATAAGCCTCCTTCATCTCAGGGTTGTTGTTTTTCTGCAATTTAAATAACATCATAGTAGTATAGATTTAAGGTTAACAAATCGAGGCCAACCTTTCTGATTGGCGATGCAAAGTTATGATATAGTTTTCATACCGAGGTGCCCAGATGGTCGCCATGTGCCGAAGTTGGTAGCACAAATCCGCAGGTGGTTTTACGGTTTGGCAAATAATTGCGGAAAAGCTTGCGAGTTTCAAATTAATGTAGTAACTTCGCCGATGAAAGTATATCAACAGATGCTCATCTAAACATAAAAAACAGAAAAGCCATGCCTAAGAAACTTTACACATCCGTCCCTCCACGTTATGAGGTTTGCCTTCACGCCGATTGCCCGAAGGCTGATGTCTGCTTGCATCAGATAGCCTATCAGAAATTGCTTTCAGAGCAAACGTTCCTGCACATTATTAATCCTAAGATGTGCAAGAAGAACGCTCGCTGTCCATTCTATCGCAACAGTACTCCCATGAGGTATGCTAGGGGATTCACTAATTTTCAGAAACACATGTATCCCGACCAGTATGCGGCGTTCTCCTCGATGCTGAAGAGCGAGTTTGGGCGCAATCCTTACTACGAGCGAAGAAGGGGCGCAAGGGTGCTATCTCCCACCGAACAGACATTAATAATCAAAGCCTTACAAGAAGTTGGCGTGAAAGAAAAACTGGAGTTTGATGGCTATGAAAATGTCATCAATTGGTATGACTGATTTCCTCTCAGTACTTCTCAAAAGTACTCCCTACAGCGTACTCCAGTTTTCCATACTAAGTACTGGAGTATTCCAAGGTGTGTACTGGAGTATTCCATACTATGTACTGGGAGGGAAAATCTGCCTAGTAATGGTGGAACTATGGTGATAGCTTGTTGGCAGGCGTATTTTGACAGTATATACCCTCTTGCAAGCCTCCTCATTAGTTATATCATGTTAAAGAATTATCAAACACGACTTCTTTCTCAAAATAAATCATTATATTTGCATGAATTACAAAACGTGAATGTCAGTGAAATTATAAATTTCGACTAATTTAGAAGGACATGGGAAAATTCAACGAAGCAACGAGAGTACAGATGCCAGCTATGGTTCACTTGACCCGATTAGGTTATTCCTATTTCGGCAAAATCAGTGAAGATATGGCTAACAAGATCTATGATCCTGATACAAACATATTGATAGATGTCTTTAAGAAACAGTTTGAAAAGTTGAACCCATCATCAAAAGGTGAGTTTGGTAACATCTTTCGTTCCATTCGTCAAGAGTTAGCCAATGATGACTTAGGTAAATCTTTTTATAGAAGACTTACCGCTGTTTCTCCCATCAAATTGATAGACTTCGATAATCCCTTAAACAACAAATTTCATTTCACAGCGGAATTTACTTGCAAGAATGGTCAAGATGAGTTTCGCCCAGACATTACGCTGTTTGTCAACGGCTTACCTCTTTGCTTCGTGGAGGTCAAGAAGCCCAATAACCATGGTGGTATCGTGGCAGAAAGCAAGCGAATGAACTTAGATCGTTTTCCCAACAAAAAGTATCGTCGCTTTATCAATATCACGCAGTTGATGATATTCTCCAACAACATGGAATATGACACCATGGGTGGCATAGTGCCTATCCAAGGAGCATTCTACTGCACAGCAGCTAGAGAAAACGCACCATTCAACTGCTTTAGGGAAGAGAATCCCAACAACCAGCAGATAGCTCCATTCAACAAGGATTATCAATATCTTGAAATCAATCGAGAGGATGAAAAGAAAATCTTGTCTGACTTCAACTGCCAGGTAATACACCACACACCAGAATATCAGACGAATTTAAAAATCAATACGCCAACCAATCGCATATTGACCTCTATGTGCAGCCCTGAGCGTTTGCTATTCCTTATAAAATATGGTATAGCCTACGTGAAGATGGAAAAAGAAGTGGATGGAAAGATTGAAAGCACTGACCAAAAGCACATCATGCGCTATCAGCAAATGTTTGCTTCATTGGCAATTCGCCAACAACTTTCAGAAGGAGCCAAATCAGGAGTAGTCTGGCATACCCAAGGCAGCGGTAAAACGGCTTTGTCGTTTTACCTTACATACGTTTTATCTGATTATTACTCAAAGAAGGACAAAGTTGCCAAGTTCTATTTTATTGTTGACAGAATAGACCTTTTGGAGCAAGCCAAGCAAGAGTTTGAGGCAAGAGGTTTGGTCGTTTCCACGGCAAACACAAAGGCTGAGTTAATGGCTCAATTCCGTAACAACCAAGCTCAACAAGGAGCCAGTGGCCATCAAGAAATCACAGTAGTAAACATTCAGCGCTTTGCCGAAGACAAGAAGACAGTTGATTTGCCAGCATACGCAACCAACTTGCAGAGAATATTCATTATGGATGAGGCTCATAGAGGATATAAACCTGGTGGTTGCTTCTTGGCGAATCTCTTTGATGCTGATCCCAATTCTATCAAGATAGCTCTTACTGGTACACCTTTATTAAAAGCTGATTGTGCTTCAAGTGTTGTATTCCAGCGATATTTCCACACCTATTATTATGATCGCTCCATAGCAGATGGTTATACCTTGAAGATTATACGAGAAGACATCGAGACTTCCTACAAAGAAAAACTGTCTGAAATATATGACAAGCTAGAGACCCTTATTAAGAAAAAAGACCTCAAACGTACACAAATCATAGAGCATGATAGCTATGTGGGTGAATTGGCTCGTTATATAGCCGCCGACCTGACGCAATTTCGTAAGATTCAAGGAGACGACACATTAGGTGGTATGGTCATCTGTGAAACTAGCGAACAAGCCAGAAAGCTATATGAAACTTTCAAAAACCTGAAAGATGGTGGTGAAGCCAAGACCATACAAATCAAGATGGACGGCAAAGAATGGATGGTAGCTAATGCCATTCCTATGACTGGCTACCAAAAGCATCCTCTCAATGTTGGCCTCATCTTGCATGACAGCGACGACAAGGAAACTCGTAAACAAATTATCAAAGACTTCAAGAAGAACATGACCATTGACTTGCTCATAGTCTTCAATATGCTATTGACAGGATTTGACGCTCCTCGTCTTAAGCGTCTCTACTTTGGAAGGAAGTTGAAAGACCATAATCTGCTACAAGCACTCACACGTGTCAATCGCCCATACAAGGACAACCGATATGGCTATGTCATCGACTTTGCCAACATCAAGCAGAACTTCGAGGAAACTAACGAGGCTTATCTGAGAGAGCTAAATCGCTTCAACAATCCTGATGAAGTAGAAGGAGATCATACCACAGATACTTTCTCGGCTGTCTTGGAAAGTCCTGAGGAATTAATCCATCAAATGCAAGAGGTACGTCAAACGCTGTTTGACTACACCACCAATAACGTGGAAGAATTTTCTTCTGAGATTTCGTCAATAGAAGATAAGCAAGTATTGCTTGACCTCAAGAAGACGCTGACTTCTGCCAAGGATTGTGCCAATATCGTTCGCACCTTTGGTGATGACAAGTTGAAAGAAGCTTTTAGTAAGTTGGAAATAACCAAGTTGCCAGACATGCTGAAAGAAGTGCAGCATCACATAGACATCATCAACCAAAAGGAAGCCTTCTCTGTATCTGATGAAACAAAGCAACTGATCAATGAAGCTATGCAAGATATCCGCTTCAATTTCTCCAAGATAGGCGAGGAAGAGATGAAGATGATAGCTGGAGGACGAGAACTGCAAGACAAATGGTCAACGGCGATACGAAAGTTCACGGAAAATACAGATCCAGACGACCCAGAATACATCACCTTACGTGATGCCTTTATGCAGAGGTTCAAGGAGCATGGATTTGTGGTGGATAGCATCGCCAAGTTTAACCAAGAGAGCAAGGAACTTGATGAAATCATAGAGCGACTCATCAAATTGCAGGAAAGCAACAATCGACTACTGAAAAAATACAATGGTGACACAAAGTTTGCCAATGTACACAAGCGCATTCGTGAAGAGAACAAGCAAAGACTGGCAAATCACAAGCCGTTCATCTTTAGCTATTATGATAATGACATCGTGACCATCCTGACAGACATCAAGACTGAAATAGACCAAAAGGTATATGACCGAAATGATATTCTAAAAAAGGATGAATACTTTGAAATGACAGTGATGACGGAGATAGCACAATCGTTGGAACACTATCCTACGATAGAGGCAAATATGGATGATTTCACATTCATACAGTCACGTATAGCTCGTCAATATATCAACCAATACAACTCAACATATCCAAGAAATTAAGAAATATGACAATAAGAGAAAAGACGGTAGCCCTCATTGATGCCCTAAAGGCTACTTGCAAGACATACGGCATGGGCAATGACGGCAATGAATATAAGATTATCACACAGGTATTCTTGTATAAGTTCTTGAACGACAAGTTCGGCTATGCCATCAAGAACTCTAACAGCAAATATGCGGACAAAATCCGCACTGCCGAAAAATGGGAAATTGCATACAGCGAATTGAACGACATGGAGCGTATGATGCTGTGGGCTTCACTCTCACCAGACCTTCCACGTCTCAAACCAGAACATTTGATTGCCAATCTTTGGAACCAACAGGCTAAGGGTGACTTCGACTTTATCTTTGATAACACGATGAGTGATATTGCCGAGCAGAACTTGGCTATTTTCTCTACGCAGACCACTCAGAACACCAAGATACCACTCTTTGAACCATTGACACAATATGTCACTGATGTTGCACAACGTGCTCCTTTTGCACGTGCCATGGTAGATAAGTTGGCAAACTTCTCATTCGAAGAGGCATTTTCAGAGCATTATGATTTCTTTGCGAATATCTTTGAGTATCTGATTAAGGATTACAACACTGCAGGTGGCGGCAAGTATGCAGAATATTACACTCCTCATGCTATCGCAACCATCATGGCACGTCTATTGGTAGGCGACCATGCGGACTTACACAACGTGGAATGCTATGATCCATCAGCTGGTACAGGCACGCTGTTGATGGCATTGTCCCATCAAATAGGTGAAGACAAATGCACCATCTTTGCCCAGGACATTTCGCAGCGAAGCAACAAGATGCTTAAACTCAACTTGTTGCTCAATGGTTTGGTTTCTTCACTTGACCATGCCATCCAAGGTGACACATTGGTTGCTCCTTATCACAAAAGTGACGATGGTCAAAGCCTTCGTCAATTCGACTTCGTGGTAAGTAACCCTCCTTTCAAGATGGACTTTAGTGATACCAGAGAAAAGATAGCCGCCTTTCCAACCCGTTTCTGGGCTGGTGTGCCAAAGGTACCAGCCAAGAAAAAAGATAGCATGGCGATATACACTTGCTTCATTCAGCATGTTATCAACTCGCTGAAGGAAAATTCTGGTAAGGGAGCTATCGTCATCCCTACAGGATTCATCACTGCCAAGAGTGGCATCGAGAACAAAATATTGAAACATATTGTTGACAAAAAGATTGTATATGGTTGCGTTTCTATGCCAAGCAATGTGTTCGCCAATACAGGTACCAACGTATCCGTACTATTCTTTGACGATTCTAAGAAGAACGACAAGGTAGTTCTGATTGATGCCAGTAAACTAGGTGAAGAATACAAGGACAGCAACGGCTTGAAGAAAGTTCGTCTGCGTGATGATGAGATAGATAAGATTGTCAATACATTCCAAAATAAGGAAGCAGTAGATGATTTTTCTGTTTCAGTAACTTATGATGAAATAAAGGAAAAAGGTTACAGTCTCTCTGCTGGTCAATATTTCGACATCAAGATTGACTATGTTGACATTACAGAGGAAGAGTTCAATCAGCGAATGAACGATTATAAGAGCACTCTTTCACAACAATTTGAGGAAAGCCACCGTTTGGAGAATGAGATTATGAAGCAATTGGGTAGCCTCAGCTTCAATAATAATGCAGGAAAAGAATAATTGCGTATGGATAAGTCAATAAATATATTGGACCAAGACTATTCTCTTTGGATACAAGACCTCAGCAAACGCTATCGCAGAAGCCAGATCAAGGCATCCATTAAGGTAAATGGCGAAATGCTCAAATTCTATTGGAGTCTGGGCAGGGATATTGTTGCCATGAAAGCAGAGAGCCGTTGGGGAAGTAAGTTCTTTAAGAATCTTAGCAAGGATTTGAAAGAAGCTAACCAGAAAGCTACTTGTTTTTCTGAAGGTAATTTAAAGTACATGAAGAATTTTTACTGCATGTATCAGCCTTATTTTGAAATTGGTCAGCAAGTTGCTGACCAATTTCAAAATGGAAAAAATACTCAACAACTTGTTGAGCAAAATTCTAAAAATCAATTTGGTCAGCAACTTGCTGACCAAATTTGGAAAGATATAACATCTACTCCTTGGGGACATCACATGTTGCTCATAGACAAGTTTTTATCTAATCCAGAAAAAGCCTTGTTTTACATCCATCAAACAGTGGAGAATGGATGGAGCCGCAATATGCTGCTCAACTTCATCGGTACCAGATTATACGAGCGACAAGGCAAGGCTTTGACTAATTTCAAACAAGCTTTGCCTAGTGAGGATAGTGATTTAGCACAAGAACTGACAAAAGACCCATACTGTTTTGGATTCACAGGAATTACCAAGCCATACAATGAACGAATTCTAAAAGATGCATTACTCAACAATATCACCACGTTTCTAACCGAACTCGGCACTGGTTTTGCGTATGTAGGCAAAGAATATCGTTTAAAGATTGGCAAAAAAGAAAATTTTATCGACTTGCTTTTCTACAATCTCAACTTATCCTGCTACATCGTGATAGAAGTCAAGATTGGCACATTCACCTTTGCCGATGTAGGTCAGTTAGGTGGCTATGTTGTGGCTTGCAATCACATTCTTCGCAAGGATGGACGAGATAATCCGACCATCGGCTTACTCATCTGCAAGGAGAAAGACCGCATTCAGGCACAATATGCTCTTGAATCAAGCAGCCAACCTATCGCCATTTCAGAATATGACTTGGAAAAATTCTATCCCGAAAAGTTGGAAGGAACAATGCCTACGATAGAAGAGATTGAAGCCAAACTGAGCAAGAAATAAAATTTGGCAAGTCTCGCTTGCAAAATTTCAAAATATAAATTGATTGAAAATGGAATTAAAAACATATAAGAAAAAAAGGAATATTCCAAAGGACTGGAAAGAGATTAAGATTGGTGACGTATTTGAAACATCATCAGGTGCAACACCTTTATCTACAAAAAAGGAATATTATGAAGGCGGCACTATACCTTGGATAAATAGTGGAGAATTAGACACACCTTTTATTTATAAAACAGCAAACTTTATTACGCCAAAGGGGTTTGACAATTCAAGTACAACTATTTATCCACAAGATACAGTTTTGGTTGCAATGTATGGCGCAACAGCAGGTAAAGCTTCATTACTAAAAATGGAAGCTTGTACTAATCAAGCCATCTGCGCCATTTTACCTAACAAAAATTACAGTCCAGAATTTATAAAGTACAACTTAGACTCTTTATATGACCACCTAGTTGGGCTAAGTTCCGGATCCGCTAGAGACAACCTGTCGCAAACAGGCATAAAAGAGTTAAAATTGATTGTTCCTCAAACAAAGAGAGAACAGGAAAGATTAATCGCCATTCTCTCTCTGATAGATAATAAAATTGAACTCAATCGTCAGATAAATGATAATTTAGAGGCGATGGCAAAGCAACTCTATGACTATTGGTTTGTGCAGTTTGACTTCCCAAACGAGGAGGGCAAGCCGTATAAGTCAAGCGGAGGTGAGATGGTATATAACGAACGATTGAAACGTGAAATTCCAAAAGGATGGGAAATCTTACATTTAGCAGATTGCTTGAGTTGTAAGACTGAACGTGTTGATAAATCGGAAATTCAAAAGACAGACTTTTACACGCCTATTGAAGTTATTCCGAGAAAGCAAATGAGTTTAAATGAAACTGTCCCAATAGAAGAAGCCGTTAGTGGTATATGTAGATATAAGAAAGGAAATATTTTATTGTCAAACAGACGTGTTTATTTTCATAAAGTCTGTATTGCCCCATTCGATGGTTTGACAAGAGATACAGTTATTGTTCTAGAGCCTATTCGAAAAGAATTATTAGCGTACTATTATGAAACTGTGTTTTCGGAAAAGTTTATTGCTTATGCAACTAAACATTCTTATGGTTCAGAGCAGCCTGTATTGAGTTGGTCGGCAGCACAAAAATTTGAAATATTGAAACCTACTAATCAATTGGATTATAAATTTAGCACGGTAGTTGATAATATCATCGAAACAGTCTTAAATAATCATAAGGAAATTGGGCAATTGAATAAACTGCGAGATGAACTTCTTCCTCTCTTGATGAATGGACAATTAACTATTGCATAAAATGGCAAACATTCTTTATAAATATTTGGATATAAATGGTGGCAAATGCATGATTGGAAATCAGAATCTGCAATTTACTAATGCAACACAACTTAACGATCCATTTGATTGTCATCCAAAATTATGGAACTTTTCGGACGTTCCTAACAGTAAACTTCACGAATGGATACCAAAGGAATGGTGGATGCAGAAAGAAAAGACAGATGCTCTCAATTTACGCAATGATACGTGGTTATGTAGCTTGTCTAAAGTCAATGACTCCTTGCTTATGTGGAGCCATTATTGCTATAATCACAAGGGAATTTGCATTGGACTCAACATCGAAAAGGTGCTAGAGTCCATTCCGCCTATGTTTGGGGAGATATTTCTCAAACCAATACTCCTTGACGTTCAATATCGTGATATAATAGAACGACCTAACGCATATCAAAGTGCAGAAGATAGGTTCAGATATCAATGGCGAACAAAAGGGAAAGAATGGGAATATGAGCAAGAAGTTAGGTTGGTCATACCTAAGCCGTCCGCTCGATTTGCTGCATTAACTCCTGCGCAAGCGCAGCATGAAAAAGAAACGTGGGATTGGCGTGAAATACATATTTATGCCCCACTTAATGGTGATTGTTTTGAATCTATCTATTTTGGTGTGAACACAGAAAAGAGTGAGAAAGAGGCATTAATCAAATATGCTCGTAAGAAATTAAATCCGCAAATCAAATTATATCAAATGAAGGTTGACGACAATGCCTTTAGGCTACGACCAGAAATTATATGAGTAACAGGCAACAGTAAATTATCATTTATCATCCACTCCTACAACTGCTTTCGGAATGATAAATAAGGCTTCAACCGGAATTATTGGAACAGCCAAATTTTATATGGATTAAGCCGACTTGATATATCCAAAATGGGCCATTTTTACGTGAGAAAACATATAAACATACATAAAAGAATGCAAATAAGAGAAGCCATCATAACTCGACGATGCGTCGTCCGATGTTCAAATAGACCTATATAATCCCTCCCTCCTTGTCATCATTAGTCTTATCTGCATCATGATGGATATTGAAAGTACGTTCTTCCAAAGTTTCTGTTTTGGCAAGAATCTAATCATGATGTGAAAAACTCGAAGACAAAAAGTCATGCCAATCCAAATCGCCCGCCAATGGCGAACGATTTAAACAAAGCAAAACATGGATGTCAAGGACATGTATCCATTGGACTTACAGGAGTTTTATTCTGCGATAGGAATGGCAGACTGTGTGATCCAAGCCCTTGAAAAATGCTGGAAAGAAAAGGTGGCGGTGGATGATTTTGTACACAAAAGGTTGATATATGCCTATCTATATGTTGATGTTCTTGGAGAAAGAACTAGTGATGGATTATCAATGCTTTAAAACCTCTTCCTATTGCCGATGCTTCATCCTCCAGAAGAAATGCCAAAGCCGATAGAACGGTTCCACCATACATTCACCAGGATAATACCACATCAGTTCCCAGTCCTTCTGCAAGCGATAGATGTTGTGCCGCCATGTCAAAGTGCCACTTCGATTCTCCGCATGATGGCCAAAGTTGCCACCTTGCAATATCTCATCGAGCAGCATCTTGCCTCGCTTCTCATCCATCGGCGCAATCATCTGAGCCTCCGACAATCCCATCACCTCATGCAAAACATACATCACCGCACCGGCAAAATTCCACAACCCCAACTGCCGCAATGTCTTTTGCAGCATAGCGTCATTCAAATTGGCTTTCCCTTCGGGCACCAAACTTTGTTTCTTCACTCTTCGTTCTTCACTCTTCACTTGCATGTAGTAGTCCAGAAACTGCCTCAGCCCGATTCCCTCATACAAGTAATGGTGATAGAGGTGATAGAGCTGATACACCACATTGAAGGAAGCCGTAGGAATCGCCGCCTCGCATACTCTATCTGAAACTACACTCGCCAGCGGAACGATATGGCTGCATTGCTCCTCCACGTTCGCCCTCAACCACTTTTGCATGCGATGATGATGAAGCGGATTACACATGATGGCAGGAGTCGAATGGAGTTCCACGGAGATGCCATTGATGGTCACCACCACGTGGTTGAGGCTCTCTTCCTCCACCTTGCCCATGTTATCGGCAAGTCTCTGGGCAAGCTGGCGAATCTCCTCCCTGCTGGCATTCACCCAGACATCGACATCACCAGGCGTACGAGCGGCAGGATTGGGATACAGCACCGCATTCCCCTGCCCCTTCAATATGCAACACTGATACCCCTCAGAGACTATCTTATGATAGATCGCCGTGGTGGCCTTGTCTAGAATCACATTCTGCTTGGCTAACTTCTGACTGACGAAGAACCACCTCATCAAAAGCTCCTGCTTGGGAGCGACCTCTCTTGGCAACCGCTGCACACCATCCATGATGATACCTAGCAATGTCTGCTGACCAGCAAACTCATAAAACGCTTGCCAATCGAAGTTCTTCAAAGCAGAACCATCCAGGAACTCCTTTCCCTCCTCAATGCCCAAGGAGAAACGGATAAAACGAAAATATAATTTGTTCATACGATACCTATTAAAAAGCGAAGACATACATCAGCACCCTTCATTCATGATATGGTTACAATAACAGTTGGGATTCTCCATCGCCTCACCCACCTTTCGATAGTTCATCTTGTGGATGCTCACATGGGCTATCAAGTCTTGCCAGGCAGCCTCTTGATAATCTTTGCCTAGCGCAGAACCCAACAAGATGCTATGGTTACTGTTGGCACGAGGCATGGCTGCCCAAACTTCCGGGAACTTACTGAGTACCTTGCCAAAGAATAAGTGGCAGATGTAATAATCCACCGTGCAGCCAAAATCTTTCCAATAAGCCAAGAGCATGTCAAGGACGATGGAGACGACCGTCTGCTGTGGAATGGCGGCAAAGAACCATGTCGATAACCCAACCGCCTCCTTGCGTCCTCGCTGGAAATACCTGAACAAGGTCAGTTCGCTACCCATGATCTGCTCCCATCGCTCTCGCAACTTCTCATTGTCAAAACCTGAGCAATACACGGAAGCATCCATCCACACGCCACCATATTGCTTCAACAGAGCCAAACGCAGCAAGTCGCTAAACAAAGCTGGTGGAATCAGCCCCTTTCGGAATTTCTCCTCGACATACAGAGGCAACTGCACCCAGTTGTGATAATTCGTCAAGTCAACGATGCGGAACTCATAACCCATCAGATGTCTCCTTTGCGATCGCAAGCAGACTTTCACGATGTCGGGCGCTTGCTCCATACCTTGCAGCCATGAAAACCAAACTATCTTGGGAACACGAGTTTGAGAATCCGATATTTGCCCATCTGCCTCAGAGGACTTACTCTCTAGTCTGTTTGCCTCAGAAATCTTACACTCCCCAAGCTTAGCCAACGCTTCATCCAAGACATATTGGTAGCGATCCAAAAGGATGTCATCCACCTTTTGGGTAACAAGCGCATAAGCCGTTTTCAGGGATTGCCCATGCCATGCGCAATGAAGCAATGCTTTTCCACCGCTCCATAGCACACCCATCTTGGCATATTGCCATACCAAGCGCAAGCCTCCGAATTGCAAGAATCGTCTTAATATCATTCTTCAAAATCTCAATTTACTGCAAAACTACACAATATTTTCGACACCTCCAAATAATTTGCAAAACATTTCTTTTGGCATCAGCCCACTTAGCCAAAAATATTTAAATATGAAACCTGATTCACCTCATTTCTACTTTTTTTTGCTACATTTGTATCCAACAATCTTTAAACACAAATAAAGTAACTAGTTTAAGGTGACGATATAGAGAACCATCCAAAAGGAGAATATCGCTACCCAAAAGAATCACTAATAAGGAGCCTTTATGAAACAACTCATCTTAACATGCATTGCACTGTCTTCTGTCATAGGCAGCCATGCACAAAACCCTATCAAGGTAAACCAAGTGGGCTACTATCCACAAGAAGCTAAGTATGCCACCATCGAGCCATTAGTAAAATCCAAGACATTCCAAATAAGGGATGCCAAGGGACACATTGTGTGGAAGGGCAAAGCCATTCAAACCACCACTTCACCATTCTCCAAGAAGCAACGCCAAACCATCAACTTCAGTAAAATCACCCAACCAGGCACTTACTTGCTGACAGCTGGCAAATACTCCCAACCCATCACCATCAAAGAGCAACCATACCAAGATGCCCTCACAGCCGCTATCAAAGCGTTCTACTTGCAACGCTCTGGTATGACCATCGAGAAGCAATACGCTGGTGATTACGCAAGAGAAGCCGCTCACTTAGACACAGAAGTGATGGTTCATCCATCTGCCGCTTCCAAGGAGAGAACAGCAAGAACCATCCTATCCTCCCCAAAAGGATGGTACGACGCAGGTGATTACAACAAGTACATCGTCAACTCTGCCTTTTCCATTGGCTTGATGCTGCAATCCTACCAACTCAACCAGAATTACTTCAATAGCATTCATACCAATATCCCTGAATCCACCAACCAGATTCCTGATCTTCTCGATGAAATCATGTACAATCTAGAATGGATGCTTACGATGCAAGACCCTTCGGATGGAGGGGTGTATCATAAGCTCACCACTCCTAACTTCGAGGGATTCGTGATGCCAAAAGACTGCCATCAGCAAAGATACGTGGTGCAAAAGAGCACGGCAGCCACACTTGATTTCGCAGCTACCATGGCTCTTGCAGCACGCATCTATAACGCCTATCCACAATACCAAAAATTCTGCCAACAAGCCATCCAAGCAGCTGAACGAGCATACGCTTGGGCTGTCAAGAACCCAACTGTCTATTATGACCAAGACGGTATCAATGAAAAGTTCTCACCTAAAATCAGTACCGGAACCTATGGTGACAATCATGCTGAGGATGAGTTCTTCTGGGCAGCCACAGAAATGTACCTCACCACAAAGGAAAATGCCTATTTAGAGCAAGCCAAGCAGTTTGCCCCTACCCGCTTCTCTATCCCTACCTGGGGACAGGTGGAGGGATTGGGGCTCCTTCAGTGGCTAAACCAAGACATCTTGAGCACCCCAGAAAAGGACAAATTCCCAATAGAAGCCATCAAAGAATCCCTCAAAGAGCAGTGTGAACAGGATATCCAAGCCCTCTGCACATCATCCTTCCATAGCGTATTCGGCAACAAGGCAAGCGATTTCATCTGGGGTAGCAACTCAGAAAAGTGCGCCGGAAGAGGCATCGCCCAAATGTACCAGTATGCCCTATCCAAGGATAACCGATATAAGGATGCTGCCCTTTCCACCATCGACTATCTCTTTGGAAGGAACGCCACTGGCTACTGCTACCTCACAGGATTCGGCACTCAGCCAGTAATGCACCCTCATCACAGAATCTCCACGGCAGATAGCATCGCAGCCCCAATACCGGGTCTCTTGGCTGGTGGAGCCAACGTAGGAAAACAAGACGCAGCCTTCGTGCCCCCTTACCCATCAGATGCTCCTGACGAGTGCTATCAAGACAATACGGGCAGCTATGCTTCCAATGAAATCGCCATCAACTGGAATGCCTACTTGGTGGCACTTCTTGGATGGATGAGCTAACAGAAAATAGGAAACAACCTATACCAAAGACAGATTGAGTTCCAAATTCAATACCTCAGTTCGGGATAACGAACTGAGGTAAACTTTCTTCTTTTCAACATCTTATCCTGGGTAGATGGCTGTCTTGATGACACCATCTTTCTTATTCTCGAACACATCATACGCCTCCTCTATCATAGAAAGAGGAAAACGATGTGTAATGAGAGGAGTGGTATCTATCTTGCCCTGCTCTATCAGCTTCAAGATTTCCTCACAGTCGCAACCATCTACTCCGCCAGTCTTGAAGGTAAGGTTCTTGCCATACATATCAGGAAGAGGAAGCACCTGAGACTTGTCATACATGGCCACGATGTTCTCCGCAGAAGGTTTCCACATTCACAGTTACCCTGTCACCTGGTTTCACATGGGTTACATTCTCACCCACTTTCTCCACAATGCCCACCATCTCATGCCCTACGGTAATACCTGGCACAGAGCGAGGAACGCTACCATGCTTGATGTGGAGATCGCTGGTACAGATACTGCTCAGAGTAACCTTCACGATGGCATCATGTGCATCCAATATAACAGGCTTTTCCTTTTCTGTGAAGCCAAATTCACCTTGTCTTATATATGTATATGCCTTCATCTTATAATTTCTAACTTAAATTTCTTTCCTTTATTTTTCTTGCCATACCAGTTCCTCCTACATGATTACATTAGGCAATGCGCCAAACTGGCCTTTCATATATGCCCGATGAATGGATGACAACTTGTTCAATCCCCTGAAGTCAACCAAAGAATATACCTTGTATTTGTCCTTTTTAAAGGCAAAGGTATAACTTTTCCTAAAAAAAACGAAATTTTAGGATGATTTGTTTCTAAAATCACTACCTTTGTATGTTAAACTAACAAGAATAACCAAATATGAGAATGAAAAGACATCTACTTACAGCCGCTCTGGCACTCTTTTGTCTATCGGCAGCAAATGCTCAACTGCTAAAAACTACAGTGGAGCAAGGAGAAATAGAAGGTGTGGAACATGAAGGATTCGCCCTTTACAAGAGAATCCCATACGCAGAAGCACCAGTGGGTAACCTCAGATGGAAAGCCCCAGTGAGCAAGAAGCCTTGGAAGGGAGTATTCAAGGCAGACAAATGGGGAGACCGTCCACCACAGCCCATCGACCCGAACCAGAATGGTGGTGAGCTGGGCATGAGCGAGGACTGCCTTTACCTCAGTGTGGAAACACCTGCCAAGAACAAGGATGACAAACTCCCGGTATTTGTCATGATTCATGGAGGAGCCTTCCTCACAGGCTCTTATAGTGGAACCCAGGAAAGCTTTGTCAAGGAAGGCATCATCTATTGTAGCATAGAATACCGCTTGGGAGCCTTGGGATTCATGGCACATCCTGAACTTAGCAAGGAATCTGGCAAGAACATATCAGGCAACTATGGCATACTTGACCAGGTGATGGCTTTGAAATGGATACACGACAACATCGCTGCCTTCGGTGGAGACCCTGACAAGATTACCATTGCAGGCGAATCAGCAGGTGGTATCTCGGTAAGTATGTTATGCGCCTCTCCACTTGCCAAGGGACTCTTCAGAGGAGCCATCAGCGAAAGCGGCGGTTCTTTCTGGCCAGTGGGTGAAGCAAGAAACGGCAACACCACCATGCTCACAACTAAAGCAGCAGAGGCAAGCGGACTGGCACTTCAAAAGAAACTTAAAGTAAAGAACATTAAGCAACTCAGAAAAGTTCCTTTCATGGACATCGTGAAGAATACCGCCATGGAATCCTTCTGGCCTAATGTGGATGGCTACAGCATCACAGATGACCAGTACAAGCTTTATGAGAAGGGGAACTACAATGACGTGAATGTTATCATCGGAACTAACAGCGATGAAGGAAGCATGTTCTGCCGCCCTATCAGTGTGAGCGACTACGAGAAAAGAATCCATGAGGTATATGGCAGCTGGGCTGATAAAGTACTGAGCATCTATCCTGCCAAGACAGAGGAAGAAACCTACTTCGCCCAATCAGACATCTTCCGTGATGGCTCCTTTGCATGGGGTACGTATGCCTGGGCAAACTTGCAAAGCAAGACTGGTAAGGGCAAGGTGTATATGTATTACTTTGACCAAGACTCAGAGAATACCATCGTAAGAAGTCGCAAGGGAGGAGCCTGCCATGTGGCAGAGATGCCTTTCATCTATGGCTATAAGTTTGGCTCTGGAAAGATGACCGAGACGGAGCAACACATGGAGCAAATCATGTCTCGCTACTGGATCAACTTCACAAAGACAGGTAACCCAAATGGGGATAGCCTTCCATTCTGGACTACCTATCAAGAAGGTAAGCCAACGGTGATGATCATGAAGGAAGGACTGCATTTGGGGCCTGTACAAAATCAAAAGCAGATGGACTTCTTCGAGGAGTTCTTCAAGGCAAAAAGAAAATAAACCATCAAGTTCCAAGTGGAAAAATGCCACTTGGAACTTTTTCATTTAAATCAACAGCTTATACTTTGATAGCCTATTCCAAGGCGCTCAAGTGTAAAGTTAGACTTGTCATCTGGCAGATGCCGAATGGCAAGAAGAAACTATTCTTCTCTACAGACACCTCACTTTCGGGTGAAGAGGTACTTCTTTATTATAGAACCAGGTTCCAGATCGAATTTTGCTTTCGTGACGCCAAAGGCTATACTGGTCTTATGGACTGCCAGGCTCGCGATAAGTGGAAACTCGATTTTGCTTTCAATGCTTCGTTCACATCACTAAATGTTGCCAAGGTAACTATGAAGGAGATGGGAATGGAATATTCTATGTCTTCATTCAAGTCACTGATGACCAACATTTATCTGGTGAAACGAATTTTTAAAGCAAGTGGGTACACCCCGAACCGAACTTTAATTAGCAAGATTTTCAAAGATCTCTCATGCTTACAGCGCAAGGCGACTTAGCACTATATTGATTTTTTAACGAACTATTGATAGTGAATTTATTAAAAAAAATATGCTCTTTTAAGAAAAAATATGTATATTTGCAACAATTTTTAGCTAATCACAATAAGGATTATTCCGTTGTGAACACATTTTGGGCGGGGTGACTCGCCCTTTATTATACTTTATAGTTAGCAAAATTTGGGCTGCCCCTTGTCTTTCAATAGCCACAATGAGCTATCATTTGGCTTGTCCTACCAGCAGTTGTCATCATACACGGCTTACCCATATAACATGGCTTCACAATACATATCAAGCATGATTTCTTTGCAGCCGTAGAACTACCCAAAAGAAGAATGATACATCATTATTTCTTTTTTATTGTTTCCCAATGTCCATTTTTATCTGCGCCAACCCAGCGTACAAGATTGTTTTTCTGTAACCAGGCTAACTCTCGTTGTATGGTTCTACGATTAAGCCCTAAACTATCTGCTAAGAATTTTGTATTTACTGCGACATTTACTGCGACATTTACTGCGACATTTACTGCGACATTTTGGGATATATCTGCGACATCATTATCTATTAGATGAAGTATATCTATTTGTCTTTCAGTAAGTTGAATCTCGCCATTTACTGCGACTTTCAACTCGCCAACCGTTCCGCCAACTGTTCCGCCAACCGTCTGTACAACATCTACACTTTCGTCCACAAATTCTGCCATCAATGTCGCTTTCAAGATAAAGGCATCAGTATGGAAAGAAGGAATGGTTGAGCCACGACTTTCGAGTTCATTGCAGATACGGTCGATACCTTCGCCAAACTCCTTGACAAAACTATACGCCTTTAAGAATTGCGCTATTTTCGGGTTACGAGAGAAATGGGTATGGCGGATGTTCTCAGCCCTTACCAAACCTGGCAATCTACCTGGAGACTCAAACACCAGTCGATTGTCAAACATCTTTATCTGAATTTCCGTCCCCTTGATGCTATAATCTCTGTGACAGACACTATTCACCACCATTTCTTGTATGGCAAACTTGGGATAGTTACGGTTAGTTACAAATTGTCCATTCTGCCCCAAAAACGAATGCTCACGAACCTGCGTTTCAAGATATTCTATCGCCTTTACAATCTGATGCAAGATGGTTCCCTCAAAAGTCACGTCTTTCACCACATTCATTTCCGTTCCAACCTTTTCCTCAGTTCCCTCATATCGAATGAATCGAGTTCTTGCGCGTGGGAAGAATCTCTGTGGGTTCTTGCCGAATAGCAGCACACAAGCATTGCTCACTTTCTGCTTTCCATCAACCTCCTTCACGAAGTCATTATTCTGAAAGAGATATTGCATCGCCGACTTTCCGTAGCCTATGATTTTAATATACTCGTTTACTGCAGCCATATCCACATCGTCAATGGTTGCGCCATACGCCGCTTCGTCCTCGTAATTTCGTTCTCCCTTGTCATACATCAACTGCATACGCTCATCAAAACTCAATTTTCTGCTTTTGTCACCAACACGCATAAAAGCCTCATCAGCTTGATTGGTATGCAAGAAGCTGCTAGCAGGTATCTGCATCAGCAAGATTCGATTCTCATTTCCCTCACTGTCGATACAAGGAAGATAAGAATACTGAACCCTTACGGATGGTGTGCAGAAATCCATCGGCACTCGGAGTAGTTCATTCAACTGCTTGGTATATTGGTTGATGCCTTCAATGCGTCGTGTTTTATCCGATACTCCGATGGCAAGCATGCCACCATCAGCATTAGCCATTGCAACAATAGGTACTGCCAATGCTTTCGGGTCTATCTGTATGCTCTTGCAGTCAAAGGTTTGGTCTTCCTTTCTGCTTTTGATTTCTTCTATAGTCATATTATACTGTGATTTAATCCGTCATGCAAACATTTTTGCATGACGGATTATTTGCATTTGTGCATCCACACATTCATTCATGCCATCTTGACAACATTTCAAGTTAGCTATCTGCATATCAAAGACTTACGATGGATTCTTCATGTATTGCACCAAAGCATCATGCAAGATTTCCTCAAATTTCTTCTTCGTTCTCAGCTTGGTGAGCATCAACTGTTCATACTCCTCATCGTTCAAGTAGGTCTGAACACCATGCAACTGAGCTCGCCTTTCTACCGCCTTCATCTTCTTTTCCTTAACCACCGGAGCTGCAGGTGCTGGCACTTGCTGAGACTCCCCTACCCCAGGACGAACTGCCTGGTTCATATTATTGAATGCCGCACGAAAATCCTTTGCCATAATCATTTAAGCTTTAAAGATTAAACAATTCCTTGATTACCTCACTATAGTCGATGGCTGCCGTGCAATAAGGCGAATAGTGGAAAAGGTCAGTCATCTCTGTCTGTGCCTCATTCACCTTCACGCAGCGGCGGATGCCATGTTTCAGGACTGCATCACCATAGCTCTCCTTTAGATAAGCCAATGCTTGACGCACGATACGTGGCCTCTCATCCAACATGACTGGTAACAACCCCAAGAGTTCCAAATCCTTATTCAAGGCGAAACGACCATTTTTCACCTCATTCATTGCTCCAAGGATGGCAGCCAAACCATTGACAGACAGACCCTCCATCTGGACTGGCACCAAGAGATGGCTCGCCACCACCATGGCATTATAGGTGGATTGCGACAAGGCTGGAGGACAATCAATGAAGATGTAATCGAAATAGTCGATCGGATTCTTGATGCCCTCACCCGTCATATCTATCGAATCACTGTTGATGCACGCTCCCAACACTTGTCTAGGAGCGCCGGTGTTCTGCAAGAATGGATCCACATCCTGCATCTTGGCAGAACCAGGTACATAATACACCCCAATCTCTGACTTATAGATTGGCAATCCCTTGCACTCTATCATAGATTCGAAGATGGTGGCGCACCCTTCTGGAGCATGATTCAGAAGCGTGAGGTTGCACTGAGGGTCCAAGTCAATTTCGAGGATTCTCAATTTCTTGTTCTTGCGAAGCATGCCGGCAGCTAGATTCTGCACGGTTGTGGTCTTGCCAACCCCACCCTTGTTGTTGACAATGGCCAATATCATTTTCAACTTGCTTTCCATATTTTCACCAATTATATTTTATAAAGACGCTGCAAAGATACGATTTAATATTCATACAAACAAATTATTTTGCAAATTTGTTTGCATGACAACAAACCATTTTTCAAATATGTTTGCATTTTTGCATCCAATCAAACAAACATTTAGGCATTTTTGAAAACAAACATTTACATTTGCAAACTGACAAATTAACCTCCAACTTCACTTGCAAACATGTATGGATTCATTTAATACTGCATGCAAAATTGTGTGGGTGCAAAATTGTTGTTTTGCGTGTATGCAAACACGCAAACATGTCGGATTTATAAGAATTCAGATAAAATCAATAAGGAAACTGAGAGTTTTTTGGCATTTTATTTGCACATAAACAAATAAAAACGTACCTTTGCAACATGACAGACAAGAAAAACGAAATCATCCAGTCGAATGAACAGTGGATCAACACCCCATTCAGCTTCACGAAGATAGACAAGCAATACTCCTTGTCGCAGCAGCATGTGCTATTTTGCGTCAGTTCGCATCTTCAGGAGTATGTCACACGCTTCTTCAACGAGAAGAGAGAGAAGGGTGGACTTCGGTCAGACTATCTCTTCGAGGTCGATAAAGAGCACGTGGCGATGAATGTGCCAAAGATTCGACTGAAGCTCAACGAACTGGGCATCGACTCCAGCCATTATAAGGACTTGCGCAAAGCCCTCAAGGAATTGTTGGACTTCAGCGTCAGGATCAAGATTGACGGTAAGGTGGTCATCCAGCACGTTTTCTCCAACATTACGGAGGATGTGGTCATCAATGGATATACCAAGGAAGGCGTGGCATACGACCGTTCTAAAGGGGAGGTGGAACTGAAAATCGACCCTGTAGTGGCGAAATATGCCTTCGACATGAGCCAAGGCTTCATCCATCACATGGCGATGATTGCAAGATACGCCAACAGGGCCAATACTCCGCGAATCTATCTGTTTTTATTGAGACAGATGGGCATCAACAAAGGCAAGATGACTTTCCAAGTTCCCTTCATGGCACTGAAAGAATATCTAGGCATGGCAACCCTATCGGCTGATGGTACGGTGGTAGAGGAGCAATATCCGAAGTTCTCACAGTTCAAGAAGCAAGTATTGGATGCTGTCAAAGCAGACTTCGCCAAACTCAGCAAGGAAGACAAGACCGACATCGTCTTCACCGATTGCAGTCCTGTATATAAACGTGGCCAGACGAGAGGTAATCCTGAGGCTCTTCTCTTCAAGGTAAAGAGGACGGCACTAGGAAAGGCTCACATCGATGGCAAGGTCTTGGAGAGAAAGGAACAGAAGATGGGAAAAGCCAACAAGGAACCAGTGATAGGCGACTTGTTTGCCCATGTCAATACAACGGAATCACCCAAGATCAAAATCGTGAAGGGTGGGGAAGACAAGTGGCAAAGTTTCCAGGCGATGATCATCGACCCAAGTCAGCAGGCTTTGCTTAAAAGATTCAAATTTGTAGGAATGAAAAACGACAGGTTTTGCGTCAAGGCCACACAGGAAGACTTTGACTTGCTGAGAACTCTGGGCGTAGAAGATATAGCTAAAGAATTTTTTAACTGTAAAGGCTCGTATTCACCGACATTTTATAGAGACTAATAAAGACACGAGTCGAGTTTCCTTTGGATGAAGAGATTTCCTTCTCCAAAGGAAACTTTTTTATATATCTACGAAAGTGTTTACCTAGTTTTCGCTATCAGTCTGATAATCTGCATGTTATGCCTCATATTTCTAAATTAAAATTGTTTTTATAAGTTATGATTAAAATCATTATATAATTACAAAGAAGCTAATTTACTTATTTTCAAGAAGTTATAGGTTACGAGGTAAACAGTTTCGTAGTTTTAGGTAAATGAAATCGTAGATATAGGTACATAGTTTCGTAGATATTTGTAAACAGTTTCGTAGTTGAAAGTACATAGATACGCAGATAGGTTGCAGGGTAGGGGAGGAAAGAGGTTGGAAGCCCTGCTCGGCATGCTTTTATCTTCATATTATGCTCTTACATCTACGAAAGTATTTACCTTATTTCTCTATATATCTGATAATGAGGTATTTAGTATTGTATCACATAGACTTTTGCAAATGAAAAATGAAAACAATTCTGTAAAGAAATAATTCATCTAAAAGGTACAAACCTCTCATTATTAGTGATTTCTACAAACTAAGGTAAATAGTTTCGTAGATATGGCGCATGGGCAATAAGGAAATCAAAGCAAAAACTACGAATCTGTTTACCTAAAGTTTACAACTTACTGAATATCTGACACTTATAGCAACTATTATTTTGCCTTCAAAATAGGGTGAATCAAAATTAAAACTATAATGATGAGGCTTATACTTCTAAATATCAGACAATTACCACTGCGAAGTAAATGGTTTCGTAGATATTTGTGATGATTGGCTTATTATATCATCATTTCAGTATTTACTGGCATCAAATCTACGAATCTGTTTACCAACATCTACGAAATCGTTTACTTGCAAATGATTAAGTATCTGAAAATCACATATTTACTTCTGACCATTCTTTCGATAAAATCTCTTTTATAAATTAAAAATTAGAATATTATTTATAATTACAAGTAAGTCAACTTGTTGATTATTAGTATTTTACATTCATTAAGGTAAATGGTTTCGTAGATGTTGGTAAACAGATTCGTAGTTTAAAGTACATGATTTCGTAGATATAGGTGCATGATATCGTAGTTTTTGGTAAACGGAATCGTAGATGGCAGTTGAATGAATGACGGATTGTTTGTTAGCATACATGTTTGCATGTTGCTTGTCAGCCTTGGTCATTGGTGTTCACGTCATCAAGTGTGACAGGACTGACACCTGTGATGAAAATCTTCTCGAAGGAACCTTTGAACTTCTTGAAGATATCGCGGTAAGCACCATGCCTTTGGGCAGTGAGGCAGAAATATCGGCAGTTACCTTGTCTATTTTCTTGACATATCATAGTTTTCCGCTCCCATTTCGATGCGTGCCACATCCTCGCCATCCTTCATTATCGACTCATCTGATGAAGCATCTCTCATTGCATCCAAGGCTTCGCACAGGTGGCGCTGACACGATACTCCGTGCGATAGAGGAACTCACTTGCAAGAACACCACATTTCTTATATACCGTGCTCGTATGGATTGTGACTCATGTTCGGAAGAGATTAATGGCAATTTCGGATCTAAAAAATCAGTCTCATTTGATACCAAGCTACGCCGCCATGAACAGAGGAGGAGATACCTTCATTTTTAAACCCAAATTGCTTATAGAAGGTAATCTTCTCTTCCTTGCAAGTGAGCACGATGCCTTTCCTTCTTTCTATTTGGGCTTCCTCTATGAACCTTAGCATAAGTCGGCTTGCCAATCCTTGGTGTTGGTGCTTAGGATGTGTGACCACTCCAAATACCATCTGCCATTCTCCCTCCTCATCACAGAAGTTAGGGTCATCGTACATTTCGTCCTTCAAGTCCTTTTCTTGGGTTACAGGACCATTGATGAATGAAAGAATCTTTCCTCCCTGTTCCAATACCCAAAAGTGGGTAGGGTAGGCGAGAAGCCTCCATTTAAAGGCATCCCTACTGGCTGCCTCTGCTGGTGGGAAGCACAAAGCTTCAAGCTGACTGATTTCATCAAGGTCAGCGATAGTAGCCGTTCGAATGAGCTCCTCACGCACCAAAGCCTCCTTTTCTTTACTGTCACTTGTTTCCATACTCTGTTTTATTCATTTGTTCTTAATCTTTCTTTGAGCTTAGTGTTCCTTTGCTCTACAGTGAGATTCTTCACTGCATATCCCAAAGCCTTCATTTGTCCGATGAGCACACAGATTTTCTTTGCTCTGGTGATGGCGGTATAGATGAGATTGCGCTGCAAGAGAGTGAAGAAACTGTAGAACACAGGAATGACCACGATGGGATATTCCGAACCTTGGCTCTTGTGGATGGTGGTGGCATAGGCAAGTACCAGTTCATCCAGCTCGCTCTTCTCATAGGTTACCACCTTGTCACCAAAGGAAACCAAGAGTTCGTTTTCTTCCAAATCCACATCCGATATGGTTCCGATGTCACCGTTATATACATCCTTATCGTAATTGTTGCGTCCTTGCTTTCTGCTGCCATGTGGATGGCAGCTTGCTGCACATCATCATAGGTAATGCCCGATTCCTTCTCGATGGCTTCCATATTCACCTGATCAGCGAAAAGGTTATCTTGCTTGGCATTCCTGAGTTCCAATAGTTTCTTGGCTACACCCACTTCCGAGTAATAGAAGGGTGGGAGATAGATGCACTCGTCCTCCACTTTGAGTTCTTCTGCTGAAATCAGCTCTTCTAAGGCTTGCTCCACAGGTGGACGCATCTGGGGAGTTGGCTCGGCAACCATACCCAAAGGGATTTCCTCAGTAATAGGGCTTGATGCTGATGTATTCGGCACTGTCGTTTGGGAATTGGCAGCGATTTCTGCCAACCCTAATCTTTCATTGGCATCCTTGATCAGCTGTTCCCTGGTAGCATAGACGTGTCCATCATTGGCGAGCTGGTTGAGTGAATAGATGATACCGCTCTTGCATCGGCGAATGTCGTTCTCTGCATATCCCATGTTCTTGCCGATGGAATCGGCTGTCTTGAAACCAATACCCCAGATGTCATCGGCAAGTCGATAAGGATTCTCCTTCACCTTGTCAATGCTCTCCTTGCCGTATGCCTTGTATATCTTGGCGGCGTAGGCACTGCTCACTCCATTGCCTTGTAGGAAGACCATGATGTCCTTTACGTCCTTCTGCTTCTCCCATGACTTGGCGATGAGGTCGATGCGTTTCTTGCCGATGCCATCCACTTCGGACAGTCGCTGGATGTCTTCCTCGATGATGTTGAGTGTTTCCTCACCAAACTTAGCCACGATTTTCTTGGCATAAACAGGCCCGATGCCCTTGATAAGTCCGCTGCCCAAGTATTTCTCAATACCCACGATGGAAGAGGGCAGTTCCTCCTTCCAGTTGACGGCCTGGAATTGTTTACCAAACTTGGCATCCATTCTCCAGTTGCCTTCTACGGCAAGTATGGCACCAACCTTGGTGTCACAAAAGTTGCCTACAAGGGTTACAACATCCTTGTATCCCTTGACGTTCACCCGAAGAACAGACCATCCGTTCTCCTCATTCTGGTATGTGATGCGCTCTACCGTGCAGCGAATATTCTCCATATACTATCGTGGTTAAAGTGAAAAAGTCCTTACTCAGGCATTGGCTTGATGTATGCCAAGAAATTCTCAGGAGAGTAGTTGAGTACTAATTCTTCTGGAAAATCGCATTTCTTAGCCAATGGCATGATGTTTTCGTAATCCGCAATCATCGTGGAGAAGTGGGCATCACTTCCGAAGATAACAGGAGTCTCGTATTTCTTGGCAAGTTCCAATAGTTGTAAGTTATTGGGTGCCGCCACGGTCTTGTGACGAATCGGTGCCATGGAGTGGTTGTTGATTTCGAGCAAGGTGTGGGTTTCCTTGGAAACCTTCATCAGCTGTTCGAAGTCTAGCTCTGCCGTTCCATCCCCTGGGTGGGAGATAATCTGAATGTATGGATTGCGCATGGCGTTGATAACACCTTGCGTATTCTCTTCCTTGCAGCCTCCCTTCCAGCAGAGGCTGTGAATGCCAGCGATGCGGATGTCCATCAGTCGCCAATAGTTCTCGTCCAAATCGATGTCACCTTGAGTATTGAGGATGTTTAGCTCCGCACCTAACATAAGCTTGATGCCATAGAGGTTGCGAGGCACCACATGTAGGTTGCGAAAATAAATAGGGTCACAAGTTCCTGGGATATTGGGACCATGCTCCGTGATGCCCAATATCTCCAATCCTTTTTCCTTGGCTGCCAATGTCATTTCCTGCAAGGTGCTGAAGGCATGACCAGAGGCAATGGTATGTGTATGTACGTCTAATAGAGTCTTCATTATTCTTTTAATTTCTTGCAAAGGTAGCAAGAATAGTCGAGAATAAAGAAAACTTGTAAGATGTTTATGATATTTTTAAGAAGAATGATTTTGTCTGCGCAATGATTTTACCCACTTGTATGTTACCTTTGCATCGCAAATTAAAACGAATAATATGACATTACGTGAATTATTGACAGAAACAGGTTTTGATCCTATGGTTCCTTTCATAAAAAAATTAACCGATCTGACGATGTATGCTACTTTAAGCTGGCATACGATATTTGGTCATATTGGTAGATAATTAGTTCCATGCAGTTTATTTACCATTTTGATATTTTTATCTACAAAATCAAATGCCTTATAGGTATATCGCTGAATAAAATCAATATCTGTACCTCCAAAAATGCCCATATTATAAGCTTTGTTATCAATATGAAGGTCATATCGTTTCATTTCCTCTGGCATATAACTGATAGCATGACGGATATCACGCCACATCTTTCCATAATAGTCAGTTGTAGTTTCTTCATTCTGGACAATGAGTTCATGCTCCCTTAGGCTTTCATCAATTTTTGTCCAAATGAAAACATCGCCATCAACATGGATAAATGGTTCCTTTATAGACTGGTAGGCCTTAATTTTTGCCAATGCCCACAAGTTCGGATTATAATGATTCAGGCAGTCAAGAGATACGATTACATCCGTATATGGCAAGTGCAATTTGTTGATAAGAACATCATATCCTTGACTGTCGGTTACCAAAGTAACATCATCATAATAACGTCGTAACTGATTACAACTAATAATCCAGCTCAGATAGTTGAATATAGGTAAAAGCCATCCATAACTATCGGTCAGACTATTCTTGTTGCCGGTCCAAAAACTTTGTATAATTTTCATTTTCTTATTTCTTTATATCAGGCAAGCGATTAGTTTCATTGTTGCTGATGTTTATATCTGCCTTTTTAGCTTTTTGCTTGCCGAAATTATAAGTCAATCCCACACGGAATGAGGTGTTGTCATTGTTTATTCTGTTTCTAAAGACATAATCTTTATATTCAGTTCTGTTATTGCTCTTAGTACCACTAAAGATGTCTTGGGCTTGTATATTCAAAAGAAGTTTGTTCTTAATAATATCAATCTTGCATCCTAAGCCGACACAATCGATGTTTCCAGTGTGAAAGGATTCTTCTATTCCAGGAAGCACATGATAATAGTTCGCATAAAAGTTCAAAACTTTGTAACGGTAACTTAAATTGGCAGAAAAAGATGTATTCAGACTTCGCAAATCTTTGTCATCCAGCTCGTCAACGTAAGATTTTGCTTTAACGTAGGACATAGATACACTTGAATACAAATTGAATTTTCCAAATGAGAAATTATAACTAGCATCTGTACCAAAAGTATTAATGGTAAGACAATTCTTTGGAGAATACTTGGTGAACAAGTCATCCACTACCTGAGTCAGATTCTGTATGGCATCAGATGTGTGATAATAATACAGGTTAAAAGAGAAATTTCCTTTAAACACATAGTTAAACTCCAAATTGTCCATGACCGATGGTGTAAGTCTATCGTTACCTTCGGTGTATGTGTAGGTGTTACGAAAAACACGTGTAGGATTCATATCATTCATAGAAGGTCTGTCAATACGTTTGCTGTAGCTTAAGGCAAAGGAATGATTATCTGAAGGATTGTATGAGATTTCTGCAAATGGGAACCAGTGATTATATTTATTAGAAACGGACAGCCCTTCTAATGTTATTCCATCATCATTGGTGTGTTCATATCGTAAACCAGCTTTGGCGTAAAAAGAACCAAACATTCGATTGACATCTGCATAGAAGGCTGTTACCGTTTCTTTATATAAAAAACCATTTCTACTTCCAAACTCAGAGACGTTATTGGTCCTGAAATGGGAATATTTTCCACCTAACTCAAAATTTAGCCAAGTAAACGGAAGGTTTAAATCTGCGCTCAGGGTATTGACGATATAGCAATAATCATTATTGCTGTTCGAGAAGTTGTGTACTGTACTCGAATCAAAATTCTGATTAATTTTGTCAATGACATGGATATAGTTGTAATTTACTGTTACTTTTTTGCCTAAGCTATCAAGTTTCCAGTCCACATAGGGGGAGATTGTCTCCAAACGGTATTTATCGTGATTCGACTCGGAATAAGAATTTGATGGACATGCGTCTGCATTGAAAGTCATCTGCCCCATTTGGTGAGCTTTACTGCGAGAATTATTTAATGTTGCAAAAAATCCCAAATTCAAATCGCCTAATTGGTAATTGCTATTTAGATTCTGACCTAGTATGTCATACCTATTTAAAGTATTGTCGGTCGTAAAGCGCATATAGTCAGGATAAGAATAAGTATTCTGTACTATTTGGCGGCGCTTTTCATTGGAATTATTTATTTTGTATTCAACAGAAAAATTGCCTGAGGAAAAAGACAGTCCAATTCCTTCTTCTGCGCTAAAGTGAGAGCGTTGTGTTAACACCGTGTGGACATTCCCATCAAACCCCACAGGCTTACTCTTTAGAATAATATTGATTACTCCGCAATTGCCTTCTGCATCAAATTCGGCAGAAGGATTGGTTACAAGTTCTATTTTGCTTACATTTTCAGATGGTAAGGTGCGTAGGTACATATCCAAATCTTTACCATCTAAGTTAATGCGATGACCATTAACCAAAACAACTACACCGTTTTTGCCAATAATCTTTATTTCATCACTTGTCGGATCTATACGAGGAATATTATGGAGCATATCTCGCATATTGAAACCACTGGCAAAGGGACTGTTTTGAACAAGATAAACAAGTTTGCCAGCTTTCTGGCTAAATAGTCTGCGCTGAGAGGTAATCATCACCTCATTCAGTGTGTGCTCCTTCACAGTCAACATGATATCGCCCAAATCAACATTGTTGTGTACGTCAATGGTGTCAGCTTTTAATATATCACCTAATTGTCTGTATCTGACGACAAACTTTCCTGACGGTAGAGAGAATGTAAACTTTCCTTGATTATCAGAAAAACCACTGGAGATAGTTTCTCCATCAAGATGACTTACTATTATTTCCGTGGCTTCCAACGGTAAAGAGCCTGCAGCTTTATCAAATAGTCTTCCTGTTAAATTCCATTCTTGAGCAAATGCCATATTATTCGAAATGGATAATGCTATAATAATTATAAACTTTAGTTTCATAATAATGCAATGAGTCCGCTTGAGAAAATTTTCTGCTATCCTTGCATGACTTGGTAACTATAGTTTTTAAAGCCTTAGCCATAGGAAAGAAAAACTCAAGTTTTCTCCTTTTTTAAATGTTATACATATTGCGGAGGTATACAGCCTCTTTCTTTCCATTTGCAAAAGTACTAAAAATGCAGATACGAAGAACTTTTATGTTGATATTTTAAACTGAATTAAACTTAATAACTGAAAACATTATTGCAATTCTTGTTATAGACGCTAATATTCCCCAAAGACAAATATAGTTCATAATATTACTTACAATCTTCTAATTATAGTCAATATTTGACTGCTTTTAAAATTTTCCCATTGCGATTTGTCCAAGTCTTAATACGACATTCCACAGCACCCAAGCCTGTGGATGAAATTGTATAGGTGGAGTTCGCTTTTAGTTTTATCTTTCTTTCAGATGATGGTATTCCACCACGGCTAACAATATATCCATTTGGAATATAGTTGTTCAAATCAATTTTTGTAGGAGGTACACATAATGAATCTTGCCATATCAAAAATAATGCGCCTTCGTATGATTTTCCATTTGGAAGAACGGAGTCATTTTCAAAACATAAGTCATAAAAATAGCCATTACTGATATGGAGAGATTGTTTGTAGGTGTCGAAATCGAAATCAATCGTTCTTCTACAACCACAAATAAGAAAAGCGAGAAGGCAAATCACGAATTTCTTCATTTTTCATTATTTAGTTTAACCCTACAAAGTTACACCATAAAAACGGCAATTTCCTAGTTTTATTGCATTATCTCACCACACCAATCGCAATTGGATACAAATCGTGCTGTGGGAACTTCTCGCAGCCGATATAGAGCATATCGAAGGCATCGGTGCCGTCGGTGCGGTGTTCGAGAAGGTCTTCTTCTGATTCAGGTTGTTTTCACCAAAAAGGTGCAGATGAAGCGAAGTGTAACAGAAGATGATGCCGATGGCTGCTGCCCACAAAGGAAAAGCCCTTGTCCTACGTTGTTTGGGCGCAAGACAAAGGCATTATATGGAAAGACGGATTAGGAGGGCTTCCGCTTCAATGCAAAATATACGTTCTGTTTAATCTGGCTACTTTGTACTCGTTACGAATTATTGCAAGCATTGCAATATTTCTAATTAACACTCGTTCTTATAGTAAGAAAGCACAAACTTTGTTGCTTAAATGATGTACTTTATGTAATCACAATAAAGCGATATAAAAAGATGAAACAAACCGATAAAAATATAAAAGAGATACGAATATACCATAGCCTTTGGAAGAATATCCTTCTGACTGTTGGTTGTTTCGCTTTTGCTGCAGGTGGATATTTCATACTCCATGATGCTAATACCTCATGGCCAACAAAAGTATTTGGCGGTATAGGAAGCATGGTGTTTTTTGGTTGTGGCGGAATGCTTATGTTTATGATGACTTTGTATAACATAACTACTCATATACCATTTTTGATAATCCATGACGATAGGCTTGACATTTACGAACAGCGCAAGAGAACATATCGAACAATCTATTTTAAAGATGTGGAGCAATTTCGCCTAATTAGTATATATTCTAACAACTACATAGCCATTGATTATTGTACAGTACCTTTGATGCGTAAGATGGATAATGCTTCATGTCTAACCCAACGTATGATGATATTTAATGTGTCTGTATCAGGAGCAATAGAAAGCATCCTCGTGCAGAATCTGACAATGAGGGGTAAGGAAATATGCAATACTTTGAACAATCGAATGAAAATATGGAGGTCGAACTGCAATTAATAATTGTGCTGTTGAGTTTTTATAATACAAGACAAATACTTTATTAAAAAGCGGATTAGGATAGATTCCGCTTCAATAAACAATATAGTCCTTGGATACTTTTACATTTTACTAATATCATCATCAAGTTGTTTCCTCCAGATTAAAGTTCCGATACCAGAAAAGATGAACGTGAAAATTAAAGCCGCTTGGGCATAACCGACAGGCAAATAATCTCCTTCAAAAAAAAGATAATCCGTTTCTGAAGCATAGTATAGTTTAGGAAAGATTCCTGACTTTATTTTGTTCAAGTTTCTATCTCCTGTATGCAATCTATATTGCTTTGATTTATATGTTATTAAAATTGTATTTGAACGTTTGTAATTAAGTTTTTCTTCATATCCATTATACTGATAATCTACAATAGGCTTCTGAGTTTTTTCGATATGGTTACCATGTAAATATAACAAATATAAAGCAAGAGATAAAACTAACCCTGCACAAAAAAGTGTTTTAAAGAATGTCCTTATCTTCATATTTCTGTAGATTTATTCGTTGCCATAAAAAGGGCATTAATCGATGCTATAGTTTTTAATCATAACGGATGAAAGTAAGCCCTTTTTATAATTCCCCGAAATCATTACTTGCGCTCCTTTATTCAGTTTATTTTTTATAGGATATTCGTTTTTTACGACGATTGAAACTACTCTGCTATTTAACTTAAAGGAAATAGATGATGGTGAACGATAGCCACTTGCAGCCACACTTTCTATTTTGGATTTAAAAGAAAATGTGTCTTGCTGCGCATTGGTATATATGAGGTTTGTAATTCCATATAGTGTAAACGTTGTGCAAAATACAGTCCAAAGCGCCATATATAAAGACCCCTTACGGAGATTCTTTATATACATGAAAAACAATGCAGCCACAATACATATTGGAAGTACAATTAAATATAAGAAAGAGAATTCAAGATAATGAATACCAAAACGTTCTGGCAGAAATATGCCTACAAGTAAAATGATGCAGCAAAGCACAAAATACTTGTAGTATGGTTCTTTCGCCTTTGTCATTTTTTGTGGCATCTTATTTGAACGCCACTTTATTTTTCGTTTTGGGGAACTCATTTACCGTAATATTGAATTTGTGAAGAGTTTTCTTTTATATTATAAGAACGGCAATTTCTACGTTTTATTGTATTATCTCACCCCACCCACGCAAATTGGGTACAAATCGTGCTGTGGGAACTTCTCGCAGCCGATATAGAGGGTGTCGAAGGCATCGGTGCCATCGGGGCGGTGTTCGAGAAGGTCTTCTTCTGATTTAGGTTGTTTTCACCAAAAAAGGTGCAGATGAAGCGAAGCGTAACAGGAGATGATGCCGATGGCTGCTGCCCACAAAGGAAAAGCCCTTGTCCTACGTTGGTTGGGCGCAAGACAAAGGCTTTATCTGGAAATGCGGATTCGGATGGAGTCCACGTTAATATGTTCATTCAGTGAATCACTTCTTAAATTTAACTGGTAATAAATACCATTTATTACTCATATTACTCGTATTACTAAAATACAGAGTATTAAAAATACATATAATATCTACTAATATGTTGATATTCAAAAAATAATCATTAATTTTGCACGTAATATTGCCATAGGTATTATGTGCAAAATCAACTATTATATACATAAAAACAGAATGTTATGAGAAGATTAATTTTGTTGTTGTGCTTCATCCTCACCATGTTTGCTAACATGATGGCTGGTGAGCATCGTACCGTCATCATATCTCTTGACGGTTGTAGATGGGATTATCCATTGATGTATGACACACCTAATCTTGATGAAATTGGCAAGACTGGTGTAAGGGGCATCATGCAACCTTCTTTCCCTTCCCTCACGTTTCCTAACCATTATACCCTTGCCACTGGTTTGGTTCCTGACCACCATGGTATCATAGGCAATACCTTCTATGACAAGGAGAGTGGACTCACCTTTAGCTTGGGTAATAAGCAAACCAAGCAAGACCCACGTTTTTGGGGCGGCGAGCCTATCTGGATCACAGCCAAGAAGCAAGGCAAGAGGGTAGGAGTGGTGTATTGGCCTGGCTCTGATGTGGCTATCCAAGGCACTTATTCTGATTATTACTTCGACTATGAGAAGAAGCCACTGCTTACCTTCACGGAACGAATCGCCGAGATAGAGCACATGCTCAAAATGCCAGAGGACAAACGTCCTCAACTCATCATGGCTTACTTTGATGAACCAGACCATTCTGGACATAGCTTTGGACCAGAGAGCAAGCAGACCCGTAAGGCCATCGAGACCTTGGACTGCTTGATAGGTCAACTTTGGAATGACATCAAGCGTATGCCTGATGCTGGTGACATCAATCTCATCATCACATCAGACCATGGTATGGGCAGAAACTCCAAGCAGCGTATCATCCATGTGAAGGATTACCTTGATAAGAACTGGTATGAGAAGGTAACCTATGGCTTCCCAACGATGATAGCTCCTAAGAAAGGTTGCGAGGCTAAGATTCTCAAAGCCCTTCAAAATGTTCCTCACCTCAGAGCCTACAAGAAGACTGAGGTGCCAAAGTACCTAAACTATGGTACTAACAAGAACATTGACGGTATCGTGGTCATCACAGACATTGGTTTTGTAACTGGAGAAGGTGACAGAGTACTGAATGGCAACCATGGCTTCGATCCAACCTACGGAGATATGAATGTCATCTTCAGAGCTGTAGGTCCAGACTTCAAGAGTGGTTACGCCAAGGAGGAAACATTTAAGAACGTGAATGTATATCCACTTCTCAATCACCTTTTGGGCACAACGCCAGCACCATGTGACGGCAATGTGGATGAGGTAAAGGATCTGCTGAAGTGATGTAAGGAAGGAATGATATAAAATAGGGAGGCAAAAAACTTTATAACAGTCTTTGCTTCCCTATTTATGTATAATGTATGGTTGAAATTTACGCTTTTCCTTCGCATGCTCCACAATTACTGCAACCATTGCAGCACATCCTGCTGCCGCATGTTTGGCAATGTTCTCTAAAGAAAGGCTTTGGCTTTTGGATTTCCTGCCCAAACAAGTTTCCTTCAGGTAGCCTTAGCTTGTAGTTGATGGGCTTTCTTTGAAAGCTCAGTCCGCTTAGATAAGCTTGCTTGCTTTGCAACTGCTTGTTGGGCATCCAAGCTCCCAATAAAAGGAGCTGCCATGAAGCCTTTGTGCTTGGCTGGCAAGCCAGTAAGATGGGCAGTCGAAACCTCTGTCGTAAGTCTCTGCCTCGTGGATAATGGCACAAGTCTTGTCCTTGGGGGCTCCTGTGATGCTGCCAGCAGGCAGTTGAGCGGCGAGGATGTCGCCTATGTGCTGCCGATAATCATCTAGCAGTTTTCCGCTAATTTCAGAACTGGTTTGATTTATGGGTGTATTTGCATGATGTACATCTTCTTATCCTACTGGTTTCTTTTGTTTTTTCTTTCTTCTCCACAGCAGGAAGCCTGTAATAGGCAATGAAGCTGATGTAAGTGCAGCAAATAGCATGATGATTTTGCCTATCCAGCCCAAGATGATGCCTTCATGTAGGTCCAAAGTGGCATGAATCAGTTTATCTGCTGGTGTGCCATCCTTGTATCTGCCAGCATATGGGCCTGTTCCTTTTAGCTCTTTGAGAGTATATTGGTCAAAGAAGAGGTTGTCTTGTTTATAATAGGAACCTTTCTCATGTACCACACTCACTCTATAGCTTTCCTGGCTATCGGCAGGGAGTGCATAGTAGTATTGTACTGCGTTAGGACTCTCTTTTAGAATCTTGGCTTGCAGTAGGTCGATACTTGCCGTTTTACTCTGGATATGGAGAGAATCGGACGGAGGCAAGGTGTATGCTTCCATCTGTTTTCCGCCAGAGACCAGTTGGTAGATACCATGACTGAACCAATCTAAGCCGAAGATAAGGCCTGTGATACTTACCACTATTATCGGTAGGAGCATGTATATACCCAATACACTATGAAGATCATATACGAATCGTCTCCACTTGAATGGACGATGAAAGGCGAGACGTTTCTTCAGAAGATGTAACGTGATATGCTTTGGCATCCAGATGACCAATCCTGTGAGGAGAGTCAGGAAGAAAAGCAAGACTCCATAGCTAACCAAAGGTTTTCCGATGGTTCGAGGAAACCACATATACAGGTGTCCGTTCATGATGAATCGGTAAAAGTCAAACTCATCGGTTCCTAAGTGGCTAGTATGGATTATCTTTCCGTCATAAGGGTTCAGATAAATGGTTGTCTGTCCCTTCTCTCCGAAGTAATCCACCCATACGGCTTCATCCTTTTCGCCTATAGTGATGGCGGAAGGACGCTCTTGGTGGCTTTGTGTGTTGGCAATCTCTATCAGCTTGGAAGGTTGGAGAAAAGGCTGATTCCTTGCCTCCACCTTTTTCCAAGGTTGATAGGTTGAGCTGATCTCATCCTTGAAGAGATAGATGGCCCCTGTTATGCTGACAACAAAGACGATGATTCCAGTGGCTAGACCTATCCATAAGTGGAGTAGGTAGCATAATCTTTTGATGTTCATCCGTTCTTGATATATGTTTCCTATTTTCTGCTTTTCTGATGTTTATGGTAGTTTGAAAAAGCCTCCTACGAAAGATGTGGAGACACGAGCTCCTCTCTCGGCCTTGGCTGTGGCAATATCGGTTCTATAGATGTAGATGCCATCAGTTGTTGACACTGGCAAGAAAGCGTAGCCGTTTTCAATGAGGCAAGCGAATCTTCTGCCACCATTTCCATTGTGCACAGGGATTCCTTCCACGTCTTTTACAGTTTTGTTTTTGAGGTCGATGATGCAGCATTTTAGGCTTTTGTCGCCCCATCTGTCATTGGCGGTCTGAGGGGTGATGGTACTCACTTCCGCAAAGACGAGTCCATTGCCGATATATTGGATATGGGCAGGTTTTAGCCCACCTGTGGCCTGTTCGAAATCGAAGAAGTAGTCCTCGTCAAAGGTGGTGGATCCCTTCTTGATTCTCAGAAAGCCTGCATGCTTGGTACTTTGAGAGTATCCGTTGGAAATGGCAGAGTTGGACATCACGTAGAGGTTGTCTTCTTCATCCTTGACAAATCCATTGAAGGCGTTCCATGATCCACCAGGTCCCATTCGCGTGTCTTTCATCAGCTTGACAAACTTGAACTCTGGATATGAATATACCGCTACGAAGCAAGTGTCAGTATAAGCAGTCTCGAATGTTTTGCTGTTCATCGGTGTATAAGTAACATAGAGGTTGCCGCCACTATGTGCCATTCCCGTGATGCTTGGCCAGTCGAGATTATCTATTGGAGAAACAGAAGTCTTGCTGTTTTTGGAAGTGATGGCTGCCGTATGGGCATCTACCGTATAAAAAGTCAATTTGTTACCGCTTTCCTTATTGCTTGGCAGTTCCAGGGCCACCATCGTGTTCCCATCTACTTGGCAAAATCCATTGATGGAGTTGTTGAAAACGAATTCTCCTTGTTCCTTCAGAAGACCGTCGGAGCCTCTTACCACTCCTGTGGCGTTGGTTACTCCCAGTCCTCCGATGCAGAAGATGGTATTGCCGCCTTGCTGATAATCGTGATAGCCATTTTGCTCGATACCTTTACCTACAGCATTGATGGTTCCTTCCATCAAGTTGTCTGTAGAAACCACGTAATAGGAGGTATTGCCACTGGAGGTTACGCCCAAGCTAAGTACGTAAGGGGCGTTTGGAATCTCTTGCTCGCCACTGAGGTCATCGTCGCATGATGACAGAGTGAGGGATGTCATGGCTATGGTGGCCATGAGCATGATGCTGCTATATAATTTTTTCATTGTCTAATCAAATTTCTTTTAATTCAATGGATGTTATTTGCTGATGTAATATCTGAACTTCATGTTGAATGTTCTGCCTGGTTTTTGCAAGCGATAGTTGTCATACTGTTTCTCGTTAGTGATGTCCGTGCATTCCAAGATGATGCTGTATCTGCCATCTTTCATGCTGTAGCCCAGAGATACATTGTGACTCAGCTGTTCTGGTATGACCTTCTTGGTTGCCTTGGCTCCCAGTCCGGTGAAGGAGAGATAGTAGCTATGGATATACTGTACGTCATAATTGAGGGAGAGGGTGTTGCCCTTCCACCCGAAATCAAAGAAATTGTAGTCAGCGTGCCCATTCATGAAGAGATATGGAATGTTTGGCAAGCGCTGTCCGTAGGTGATGTTCTCAGTGATGCCATCGCCCACGTAGGTATTCTGTGATTTCTCAAACTCCAGCTTGTCCTTGATGTCCTGGTAGGTGAAATTTCCATTGATATGGAGATTTCTCTTGTAAGAATATCCCAGAGAGGCCTCTATACCATGCGTATGCACCTTGCCAATGTTGTCATAACTGGTGGTAGGGTTGCTGGTCAAGCTCACTCCCTTCAAGATGAAGTCCTTGGTGTCTCTATAGATGTAGTTGACCTCTGCCTGCACTCTGTGAGGACCAAAGTTTTGGTCAAAGAGAAGGCCCGCATTGAAGTTGTTGCTACTCTCTGGTTTGAGGTCTGGGTTACTTTTCTGAACCATTCCGTCACCAAACATCTCCACGGTCTCTGGCATACGGAAGGCACGCTCAAAGGAAACCTTGGCTTGCAAAGAAGGCAAGATGTAATAAGTAGCAGCGGCTCCATAACCAAAGCGATGCTTTCTGTCAGACACCTTCTCCCATCGTTGGTTATCGGTGAACTGGTCCATCAGCTTATAGGTGGAGCTATAGAGTCGGTACATCTTACCGAAGATGTTGGCATTCCATCTTTGGAATCTCACCTGATAGCCCAAGCCTGTGATGTTTTTGGTGAGTTGCTGTGGTACATTGTTCATCTCATCGTCTGGGTACATCTTGTCATCGCTCTTTCTGCGCATGGCAGTGAATACATTGTTCAGAGTGACCGACTGGTGGTCATCTATGACGTAGTTCAGATTGGCATTGGCTTGCCACTGGCGTTCCTTGATGGTAGCATCGGTGAGGTAACCTTCACCAGCCGATGTACTGGTAACATATTCTCCCTTCCAGTTATACTTTCTGGCAAGCGTATCTACATTCTGGGTGTTCACGATATTGTACGTGCCATAAAGAGACAAAGACAGTCCTGGCAAGAACAAGTCATCTTTCTTGTACTTAATGCTTGGGATGATGGAGAAACTCTTGGTCTTTACACCACCATACACCGCATCCATTGTGGCTCCTGTTTGTACATTATTCTTGTCGGTGGATGCAATCAAGCCCAGGAGCAAGTAGTCTGCCCAGGATTTGCCCACGATGCCGCTTTCCACCTTCAAACCGAATGAGTGGTAGCCATCATTGAATCTTTTCACCCATTCATAGCCCTCTTGTTTGTTGGTGGAAAGGTTGACGATAGGTGCCCATACCTTATAGTTGTTGTCAGAGTAGTTGGCGAAGGCGTTGGCTCTGATGGTGAATCCTCCATGTGATGTGTAAGCTCCATTGATAGAGAAGCGGTGCGTATTATAAGAACCGATGGAGTAGGTGGCATCCAGGTAGTTGGCATTTTTGCGTGACACGATGTTCACTGCTCCACCCAGTGCGTCAGAGCCGAGATATACAGGTAACACACCCTTATACACCTCGATTCTGTCAGCCATGTTTGCGGAGATATTGGCCAAGTTGAAGGAAGAGCCAAAGTTATCCATAGGGATGCCATCGATGAAGAACTTCACCTGGTTGCCAGAGAAGCCATTCAGGGAGAAGCTATAGTTGGAACCCAGTCCACCGTCTTCTCTAATCTTGACGCTCGTAACACTATTAAGAAGCTTGTTTAATGGAGCCGCTGTCTGGTATTGTTCCTTTAAGTCCAAGACAGAGATGGCGTAAGCTTGCTCTTGCATTCTGCGCGCATTTGATTTACCCACTACCTGAACTTCTTCAAGAAGGACAGAGTCTTTTCCTACCTGTGCATTCAGATTCGTGCTGATGGCCATTGATGAAAGAATGCACAGACTTATTTTTTTGTTCACTCTCATATTAATTTTTGTCTTTTTACCTTATTTTTTTTGAGGGTGCAAAGGTACGGCTTCTATGAGGAATTTGCAATACCTAAAAATTGTGATTTACGGTCCTCTTAAATGTAAGAATATTTTATTCGGAGTGTTTGAGGCGTCCATTTATTATGCTTATGATAAGAAGGAAAAGAAGCTTTATGTAAAGACTTCCACTGGCAATTATGAAATCTCCTTGGATGATTACTATGCCAAGGAAGAAGCCAGAAAGCTGGCAGAAAGACAGGCTCAGTTAAAGGCTGAGCGTGAGCAATATGTTAAGGAGCATAGTTGGAGACAAGTTCCTACGGGTGGTAAGTATCTGTATTGCACTTTATGTGAGAAGAGCTTTATGGATGATCATACTTTTACTATGGGTGTAAAGAACGATTCCATATATTTTGTTACGAAAAAAGATGGTGACCTTGATTTGACCTATACGGAGGTTCATGTAGCCAAGGTTCCAGATGATTTAAAGGCATATTCCCCTTATAAGTATCATTACGAGGTGTTTGCTGATAGCTTGAATAGTGATAAGCTTCCATACGGAAGATTCATAGTCGTTAGTCAGGATACAACGGTATGTGTATTCTCCTTCCCAAAGATCCTGTACACTATCCATCCGTTTCTGTCTTTGAATCACAAGTCGGTATGCTTTACCCTTCCACTTTTCAACAAGGATAGAGTTCAATTCGAATTCAATGCCATTTATTTCTTCAGTCTTCCATCCTCTGAGGGCAAAGATGTCATTGTAGAGCGAACTGCAGCGGTTAGCGCGGATATAGAATGACTTGCAGTGTTTCTCTATTTCCTCCACGATTTCCTCGGAACATGATCCGCAGTCAGCTCTGAAACGATTGATAGTAAGTCCGTTCTGTTCTAATCTCTCAAAGAACCTCTTCAGCGTATCCTTCTGATGAAAACGAACATTTGTGTTACCATCGCTATTCTCAATGCCAACAATCAAGTCGCCAATAACCGCCACGCCA
>SAMEA104315437__coassemble_236_pt1 | contig 42890 bp, 30 predicted proteins | sample SAMEA104315437__metabat2_high_PE_027 | metagenome-assembled genome bin SAMEA104315437 (sample SAMEA104315437) | gut metagenome | biome: Monkey gut; feature: monkey-associated habitat; material: faeces | place: China | collected 2013
GTTCTGAAAAAAAGAATCATACTATTTTCTCTTTTTATATGTTAATGTATTTCTTTTCGAGTGCAAAGATAATACAATTTAGAAAAAGGACAAAATAAATACGGAGTTTTTTGTTTTTTTAGTTGAGAAGTGGGATGAGATGATGCTAAGGCGGACTAAGCGGCCGTATTTTGTTAAAAATGAGAGGAAAAGCAAGATGGGTGGTTAAAATTCCATAAATAGGTTAGACAAAACAACTTTATTCGTGTCTTATTCGTATCTTTGCACACGAAGCAACGTGTAATCAACTATTTATATCAAATCATAATAACAAAAGAAATTTAAAAACCGGAAAGAATATGAAACAGAGTAAATTATTATTGATGACTTTGATGGCTGGCGCTTTGCTGGCTACCAGTTGTGCTAGCAAGAAGGAACTCCAGAATTGTCAGAACGAGAACAAGGAGTTGACTGGCAACTATCAGAATGCCAAGGAGCAGTTGGCTGCTTCTCAGGCTCGTGTTACCTCTCTCGAAGACCAACTTGCTCAGATGAAGAAAGATTATAAGTCTATGCAGAATGCTCTCGACAAGAGTTTGAACAACGCTAGTCAGAACAATATCAGCATCGACAAGCTTGTTGACCAGATCAATGAGTCCAACCAGTACATCCGCCACTTGGTAGAGGTGAAGAGCAAGAGCGATTCCCTCAACATGGTGCTCACCAACAACTTGACCCGCTCTCTCAGCAAGGATGAGTTGAAGGAAGTGGACGTACAGGTGATGAAGGGTGTGGTTTACATCTCTTTGGCTGACAACATGCTCTACCAGAGTGGTAGCTATGAGGTCAACAGCCGTGCTCAGGAGACTTTGAGCAAGATTGCCAAGATTATTATGGACTACAAGGACTACGATGTGCTCGTAGAGGGTAACACCGACAATGTGCCAGTAAGCACTACCAGTGCCAAGATGAAGAACATTCGCAACAACTGGGACCTCTCTGCTCTCCGTGCATCTTCTGTCGTTCAGTACTTGCAGGATCACTTCGGCGTAGATCCTAAGCGTTTGACTGCAGGTGGTCGTGGTGAGTACAATCCTGTGACAACCAACGACTCAGAGGTGGGCAAGCAGCGCAACCGTCGTACTCAGATTATCATCACTCCTAAGCTCGACCAGTTCATGGACTTGATCGACAAGGCTCCAGAGAACAATTAATAATTAAAAATTAATAATGAAGGCACCAATGGGAATTCCTCATTGGTGCCTTTTTGCATATTTATGCTATTCTTAGGCAACCCGAATGAGACCCGAATACGACCCGAATGAGACCCGAATGTGTTCCGAATGTGAAATGAGAGGAAATGCGGTGGAAAACACCTCTTTCTTGCATATATATGCGGAAAACAAGCATAAAGTAACGAAAATGTATCGTTTTGAAAGAAATATCCACTTATTTCTTTCTTTATACAATATTTTTTATTACTTTTGCAGACAAAATAGAAGCAATGCCCTCTTGTGATGTGGTAAATTGTAAGCTATCCATTATACATTGTAAATTATTAATTATACATTATTATATATAATCGCTTATGGAAAAGATTCAAATGACGACTCCTTTGGTGGAGATGGATGGTGACGAGATGACAAGAATCCTCTGGAAGATGATCAAGGACGAATTGATCTTGCCTTTCGTTGACTTGAAATCTGAGTATTACGACCTTGGCTTGCCTTATCGCGACAAGACCAACGACCAGGTGACCATCGACTCCGCTGAGGCGGCTAAGAAATATGGCGTGGCAGTGAAGTGCGCTACCATCACTCCTAATGCTCAGCGTATGGAGGAATATCATCTGCACAAGATGTGGAAGAGCCCTAACGGCACCATCCGCAGCATCATGGACGGTACTGTGTTCCGTGCTCCTATCACCATCCCAAGCATTCACCCTTGTGTGAAAAACTGGGAGAAGCCAATCACCATTGCTCGTCATGCCTACGGCGATGTCTATAAGAGTGTGGAGCTTCGTGCCGATGAGCCAGGCGTTGCCAAGCTTGTCTTCGAGGGCAAGAGTGGCAAGAAGCAGGAGATTGAAATCCACAACTTCGATGGCGCTGGTGTTATCCAGGGCATGCACAATACCGACAAGAGCATCCGTAGCTTCGCTCATAGCTGCTTCAAGTTTGCCATCGACACCAAGCAAGACCTTTGGTTTGCTACCAAGGACACCATCTCCAAGACTTACGACGCTCAGTTCCGTAAGATTTTCGAGGAGGTATATGAGAGTGATTATAAGGAGAAATTCGCCGAGTTGGGCATCGAGTACTTCTATACATTGATCGATGATGCCGTGGCTCGTGTTATCCGCAGCAAGGGTGGGTTCATCTGGGCTTGCAAGAACTATGATGGTGATGTGATGAGCGATATGCTCAGTACCGCCTTTGGCTCCTTGGCGATGATGACCTCTGTCTTGGTATCTCCTGATGGCAAGTATGAGTATGAGGCTGCCCATGGCACTGTCACTCGTCATTATTATCGCTACTTGAAGGGTGAGGATACCTCTACCAACCCAATGGCTACCATCTTCGCATGGAGTGGAGCATTGAGAAAGCGTGGCGAGCTAGATGGCATTCAAGCTTTGCAAGACTTCGGCGACCAGTTGGAGGCTGCTTGCTTCGATACCTTGAATGATGGTATCGCCACCAAGGACCTCGTCAACTTGATGGAAGGCGTAGAGGCGAAGGCGGTCAACTCGGCTGGTTTCATCGCAGCCATCCGAGAGCGATTGGAGAAACGTTTAGGCTAATATATATAAAAGGTGGCTACTGCTTCATGCAAGCTGTAGCCACCTTGTTATATATAGCTATGAAAAACTATACTCTTGTCCTATCCAATCTCTATCGTGTAATAAGATTACGCGTTAGGGTTTTTCTCGTACTCGTCGGATAGCAACTTGAAGAAGTTGTACCCCAAGATTCTACTGATATGCAAAAGCATTCCAGTGTCGATGGATGACTTTGCATAAACCTTGTAAATGTTAGTGCGATGGCATCCTAATTGTTTAGCGAGCCATACTGATGTTTTACCTTGTCTTTTGAGTTCCTGTTTTATACGTTCACCAATGACCAAGGTGCTGTTACCATAATGTGTCATTTCCTTAATCCTTTTGTAAATACTAATAATTTATATAACAGATGCAAAATTACGAAATAAGGTAGCACAATAAAGAATTTTTTAGTAGCTAATGTAACGACACGCTATTAAAATATGTAAATGTTTTGAAGAATGATGCTTATCCTTTTGAGTTTTCTCGCTTTTTTCTCCTCCTTGTCTATGCTTTGTCTTCACCATTAAATGCTAACTCTATGTGGCAAAGTGTCCTTAAATGTTAATGTTATGGCGTTAAAAAACGCTAAAAAGCCAGTTTCTGGTGTATAATATGATAATTTGGACAAAATAGTACATGTGTCTTTCAATTATTTATTGTACTTTTGCCCCATCAAAAGTAAAAGCGCTGATTATATCAGTTGTAGAAGAAAAAAGTAAAAGAAACATTACACAGCTACATAAGTTTTCAGAGACTAAGTATTGTATAAGTAAAAGATGATTTAAGTTTTAGCTGGTGATGAAGATGACTTTATAAGTATATTGTATATAAGTAAAAGATAAGATTAATATGAAAAAGATTCTACTTTCAGAGAGCGCAAAGGCTTTGGTCTTGGCTTTCGTAATCCTCGTTTCCTATGCAGGAAACATCATGGCACAGGCAACTGTATCTGAGCCAGACGCTAATGGCGTGGTTACTATTGCTACGACTGAGGCTGGTCAGATTGGACAGTTGAATAGTTGGGGGGGCAATGATTGGTCTTCCTCTTTGGATGAAAATGCAAGAGTTGATATCTTCAACGCTTCTAGTTTAAAAATCGTTGGTAAAGTTAATGCTTTAGATATGTATGCTTTGGAAACAAAGTGTACTTCTGGTTGGGATTTGCTTGATATGGGTGACGCTACTTTCGTAGATAAGTTGGAAGTAGGTCCATTTCAAAATGGAAATCCTTCTTACCATACTTTTATTCCTAATACGTCGACAAAGATTAAGTGTACTTCCTTTGTTACTCCAAAGTTTGAGGGTATAACAGAGTTGCCTGCATATTTTGGTTATTGCTTTTATTCTACCGCTAGAGGATTGAAAGATGCTCATGTGTTGGAAAACATTACTATCACAGAGGGTTATACAAAGATTGGTGATCATGCTTTTGATGGCTATACATGGTTGAAGAATGTCAACTTGCCAAATAGCTTGAAGAAGATTGGTGATTATGCTTTTTATATGTGTGAAGAGGCATTGGAGTATATTTCTTTCAATAATGGTTTGGAGGAAATTGGCGAAGGTGCTTTCAAGCAGTGCAATAAAATGCAGACTGTTATGTTCCCTTCTTCATTGAAGTCTTTGGCTGCTTATTCTTTTGCTATTGATTTCTTGAAAGATGTTTATTTCTTGGGAACAAATGCACCTGTCGTTGCTTGGAATGCTTTCTCTGAGGCTTCTTATATGGGAAACAATGGTTTCACTAAGCCTACTGGTGTTACTGCTGGTCGTGACAACTACAAAAATAGTTCGCATTGGATTGCTATGCTCCATATTCCTAGTGGCTTGCCTACAGAGCAGAAAGCTAAATATACCGATATTAAGCGTCAATATGTGGCTTTAGAGCAAAATGACTTGGATAACTATTTTTCTCGATTCCATGAGTGTGGCTCAGAAACATCACAATTGAGCGTAAAAGATGAATGGGGAAATGCTAAATATACTGTTTGGGGTGGTCCTAAAGGCTTAGGATGGACAAATAAAGGTTTCTCTGATTCTTATAAGGGATCTCAGTATGTATGGCCTAGCCAAGCAGAGATGATTCGTAGCTATGTTACTGCTAATAATGGTCTCCTTTGGGATGGCGTGACCAAGTATGATGAGGCTTATCGTGGCTTGCATCAATTTGTGTTGGTTGCTGAAGATGCAAATGGTACAACGGACCCTAAGGAGTGGACTATGACAAAGTACTCTGATGGTAAGTGGCATACTATCTGTTTGCCTTTCAATATGACTAAGGGGCAGATGAAGAAAATGTTTGGTATGGTATCAGAAGGTAAGTATGACATCCGTCTTTGCAAGTTCAATAAGGTAGATAGAGAGGCTAATCATATAAAACTTTATTTCAATGATGAGCAGTTTACCGAAGCTAAGTCTGATGACGACATCGTTTTGCAAGCTCATGTATCTTATATGATTAAGGCAAATGTGGATAAGATTTTGAGTAGAGAGACTAAAGCCCATACATTTGAGGGCTTCCAAATTTTGCCAGGTAGCCCTGAGGTAACCAAGATTATTGCTTCAGACAATAAGTCCGAGTATGAATTTGTAGGTACCTATAATAAGGTAAATATGCCTCAGTATTCATATTTCTTCGGTCGTATGAGTCTGGCTGAAACCACTTCAAAGTTCTGGTTCCAAACTGCTACTTATGGAAGTTGGAGTCCATACACTTCAGTAGTTTATACATCTAATGGTGCAGAAGATGGCCAGTTGTACTTTGATACAGCAATGTCAACAAATGCAAAAATGTCTTCTGCTTTTGGTGAAATGGAAAGTGAGACAACAGGCGTTGACGATGTTACGATTGAAGTTGGCGATGATGTGGTTTATACAAATGGAAATGTTTATGACATCAATGGCAAACTTGTTAGCAAGCATGGTTTGAATGGCTTGACTAAAGGCATTTATGTTGTAAATGGTAAGAAAATAATTATCAAGTAAATGACAAAAAAAACATATATACATCCTGAAATTCAGTTTATGCGAGTGGAATTATATGCAACACTTTTGGCTGGTTCTGGTAGTGGCTCTGCAGAAGCTGGCGGTGGAAATCCGGGTGGTGGAACGAGTGGAGGTGTGACCGGCGGGGGTGGTGGATTTAGCGATGCCAAGCAGAACGCCTTCTCCACTTGGGAAGACTGGGATGAGTATTAGTCCCGAAAGTAAGAAAAAGTAGAAGCTTATATATAGCGGAGAGCACTTGCCTGATGACAAGTTGCTCTCCGCTCTTTTTGGCTAAAATATTTGGAAGTTTCATTTTTATTGTTTATCTTTGCCACGTGATAATATTGTCACAAAGATTAAATATAGAAGATTATGGCTGTAGCAGCATTAAATCCAACTCAGTTGCATCTTTTGAAGATGTTTTCTTATGCTCGGACAGATTCGGCTCTGTCTGATATTAAAGATGCGCTTACAAAGTATTTTGCGGACAAGGTCGATGAGGAGATGGACAAACTCTGGGACGAGGGGAAATGGGATAATGAGAAAAATGAGGAAATCCTCAAAGAACATTTAAGAACTCCTTATCGTGGATAGAATTGTTCTAGATACAAATTGTTTAATTGCCTCTTTGTCTCGCAAAGGGCAGTTCTATGATATATGGAAAGGCTTGCAAGAAGGGAAATATATCTTGTGTGTTTCAACTGAAATTATGCTTGAGTATCAAGAGATAATTGAGCAGAAAACGAATGCTAGTATTGCAAATAATATAATACAAGTCCTTCTCAATAGTAGATTCGTTCTTGTTAAGGAGCCTTATTTTAGAATGGGGCTAATAGACAAAGATAAAGATGACAATAAGTTTGTTGATTGCGCTGTAGCTGCTCAAGCTATTTTTATAGTAAGCAATGATAAACATTATGATGTTCTGAAAACGATTCCTTTTCCGAAAGTGGATGTTGTGAATATTATGGAATTCCTTAGATATTTGAAATCTATTGATCAATAGTCACAAAAGCGGAGAGTGCTAGTCCTTGGGACTGATGCCTCTCCGCTTCTTGTGTCTTGCACAATTTGGTATTTAGATCTTTCGGGTTATCGCATATTTAAGTATAAGTAAAAGATGATTCTGAACGCAAAGATAGGGAAAACAATCCGCAATAGCAAGTTTTCTAACGTTTATTAACGCCTTGAACCGCACTTTTCTACGCTTTTCCTGATGTGTGCGAAAACACAGGAAAATGAAATGAAATTGTAATCGAATGAAATGCGTGTTACAAAATAAAAGTCGTATCTTTGCACCCGAGGAAAGACCTCAGTGAGATGAAGCTTTCATAGGAAAGCTATACCTTATTATATATATAGATAGATTTCAATCGTAAACGATGGAAGAGAACAATTACAAGATTCTCGTGGTAGATGACGAGCAAGACCTTTGCGAGATCCTCAAGTTCAACCTTGAGACAGAGGGGTATGTAGTAGAGACCGCCAACTCGGCAGAGGAGGCTTTGGAGAAAGATGTCGCAGGCTTCAATCTCCTGTTGCTCGATGTGATGATGGGAGGCATGAGCGGCTTCCAAATGGCTAAGCAACTCAAGGCAAACCCGATGACGGCGCAAATCCCTATCATCTTCCTCACGGCTCGTGATACGGAGAACGATACCGTGACGGGATTCAACCTCGGTGCAGACGACTATATCTCCAAACCATTCTCCATCCGTGAGGTGCTGGTACGCATCCGTGCCGTCCTTCGCCGTACCGCCGAGCAGAATGGCAAGGCTACCGAACCTACCACCATCTCTTATCAGGGATTGGTGCTCAACCTCGACAAGAAGACCGTGAGCATCGATGGGGAGAACGTGCCTTTCACCAAGACCGAGTTCGAACTCCTTCGCCTCTTGCTCGAAGAGAAGGGCAGGGTGTTCTCTCGCCAGGAACTCATCGACCGAGTATGGCCTAAGGATGTGTTGGTGCTCGACCGTACGGTGGATGTCAACATCACCCGAATGAGAAAGAAGATAGGTCCGTTTGCCAAGTGCATCGTCACTCGACTTGGCTTCGGATATTACTTCGACGCATAAGGGTAAGTGAAGTTCTCAAATGCTTTTCTAATGGAGAAATAGTGATGATAAAAGTACAGAATGCAAAATCAAGAGTAGGTAGAAAGTTGTATTTCACGGTGCTGACGGTGTTCCTCGTGTTCGCCGTCAGTTTTATCGTCTTCCAGCAAATGCGTGAGAAACAATATAAGATCAGTACGCTCACGATGAAGTTGGAAGGATACAACGCACTGCTGGAGGAGGACTTGGCGCTGGCTCATGACAAGGGAATCATCCTGAAGGAAGGCTTGACTCCTGCGGATAGCTTGGCATCCAAGGATAGTCTTGGTACATCCAAGATACTTGTGGTGGAAGACAAGTTGGATGCCTTCGTCAGAAACCATGAGAGTAAGGACTTGCGTGTCACCTTGGTACGTCCCGATGGAAAGGTGGTGTATGACAATATGCGCAAGGACTACGACCATTTCGCCAACCACATCAACCGAAAGGAGATACAGGAGGCGCTGAAGAGCGGACAAGGTTCGAGTGTCGATCGCCAGTCGAAGACGATGAAGCAGGACTACTTCTATGTGGCATCCTATTTCCCTGCCGACTCCATCATCATCCGAAGTGCCTTGCCTTATAACAACGACCTATCGAAGTCGTTGCAAGCCGACCAGCACTACATCTGGTTTGCCATCGGTGCCATCATCTTGCTTACCATCGTGCTCTATCGCTTCACCAACCGACTGGGCAAGAACATCGCCAAGCTTCGCATCTTCGCCTACAAGGCTGACCACAACGAGAGCCTGGAGATAGAAGACTTGGCTTCGTTCCCAAACGATGAGTTGGGCGAGATCGCCGAGCGTATCATCAAGATGTATAAGCGCATCCAGACCACCCGAAAGGAGCAGGACATCTTGAAGCGACAGCTCACCCAGAACATCGCCCATGAGTTGAAGACCCCAGTGGCAAGCATCCAGGGTTATCTGGAGACCATCCTCGACAATCCGCATATCAATGACGAGATGAAGGCACAGTTCTTGCAGCGTTGTTATGCTCAGAGCGAGCGACTCACCTCCTTGCTCCGTGACATCTCGACGCTGAACCGCTTGGATGACGGTTCCGACATGATAGATTTTGAGGCGGTGGATATTACCAAGATGGTGGCAGACATTGCCAGGGAGACTACCTTGGAACGAGAGGAGCGCAAGATGACCTTCATCAACCAGTTGCCTGAGCGCATCGTGGTGAAGGGCAATCGCAGCTTGCTCTATAGCGTGTTCCGCAATCTCACCGACAATGCCATCGCTTATGCCGGTGAGGGAACGACGATGACCTTGGAGGGTAGGGAGCAAGGCAACAAGTGGCATTTCATCTTCCGTGACAATGGACAGGGCGTGCCTCAGGAACATCTCCCTCGTCTCTTCGAACGCTTCTATCGTGTGGATAAGGGCAGAAGTCGTAAGATGGGAGGCACCGGCTTAGGTCTCGCCATCGTGAAGAATGCCGTCCTTCTGCATGGAGGTACCATCCGAGTGAGCAATCTGCCCGAAGGCGGCTTGAAATTTGAATTTACCATTAAGAAATAAAAATAAGCTCAGCCACGAAACGTTGTTAGGGGTGTTTCGTGGCTGAGTTTTTTCTTGGTTTATTTGTCTTTAGTGAAAAGTGCTAGGGGCATCCTAATCATATAGCCTTTTAGTAAAAATGAACAGAGTGTCTTATAAAATGTAAGGAATTGTATGCTTTTAGTATAAAATATAAAGTATTTTGGGTAAATATAGTTTTTTTTCCCATTTTTCTTTGTGTGTATCGGGAAATAGTTGTAATTTTGCACACGATATTTAATATTAGTAATTTTTTATTTTATAAGACGAGAAAATATGGAGAAAAGACTCACGCTGTTCTTGGCTTGTCTGTTGATGAGCCTTAGGGTGGCGTTTGCCCAGGTAGATGTATCTGGAACTGTCATATCTCAGGATGATGGTGAACCTGTCATTGGAGCTTCCGTAGTCGTTTATGGGGGGGCAAAATCTACAGGAACCGTCACGGATATCGATGGTAAGTTTAAATTGAATGTTCCAACAGGCTCTAAGTTGCAAATCAGCTATGTTGGAATGCAAACGCAAATCTTGCCTGCAACTGCCAATATGAAGGTTTCCTTGAAACCAGAGGCTCAATTGCAGGAAGTGGTTGTTACGGGTCTGCAGCGAACAGACCGAAGATTGTTTACAGGAGCAACAGACAAGGTTAATGCCGCCGATGCCAAGTTGGATGGTGTCGCAGATATTAGCCGTTCTTTGGAAGGACGTGCTGCAGGTGTGTCTGTACAAAATGTAAGTGGTACTTTCGGTACTGCTCCTAAAATTCGTGTACGTGGTGCAACTTCTATCTATGGTTCTTCCAAACCTCTTTGGGTAGTAGATGGTGTCATTATGGAAGACGTTTCGGATGTCAATGCAGATGACCTCTCTTCTGGTGACCCTGAAACTTTGATTTCTTCAGCTATCGCTGGTTTGAACTCTGATGATATTGAGAGCTTCCAGATTTTGAAGGATGGTTCCGCAACTTCTATTTATGGTGCTCGTGCGATGGCTGGTGTCATCGTCGTTACCACCAAGAAAGGTAAGCAAGGTCAGGCTCACGTCAATTATACTGGTGAGTTTACTACTCGTCTGATTCCTTCTTATAGCGATTTCGATATTTTGAACTCGCAAGACCAAATGGCTATTTATAAGGAGATGGAGAAGAAAGGTTGGTTGAATCTTTCTACCGTTCTGAATAGTAGCAACTATGGTGTCTATGGTAAGATGTATGAATTGATTACAACTTACGATAAGACCAGTGGTATGTTTGGTATTCAGAATACAGAAGAGGCTAAGAACGCTTATTTGCAGCAGGCAGAGTTCCGCAATACCAATTGGTTTAGCGAGTTGTTCTCTTCCAATATTATGCAAAACCACTCTGTTAGTTTGAGTGGTGGTACCAACAAGTCTAACTACTATGCTTCCATGAGTGCCATGCTCGACCCAGGATGGTATGTGGATAGCAAGGTGAACCGTTATACTTTCAATGCAAACGTCACACATCACATTCTCGATAATTTGTCGGTGAACGTGATTGGTGGTGCTTCTTATCGTAAGCAGAAAGCTCCTGGCACATTGGGTCAGGATGTGGACGTGGTGTCTGGTCAGGTAAAGCGTGACTTCGACATCAACCCTTACTCTTATGCCTTGAACACCTCTCGTGCTCTCGATCCTAATGAGTATTATCGTGCTAACTATGCTCCTTTTAATATCAAGCATGAGTTGGCAACCAACTATATTGACCTCAACGTGATTGATGCCAAGTTCCAGGCTGAGTTCAAGTGGAAGCCTATCAAGAGCTTGGAGTTGTCCGTATTGGGAGCTTTGAAGTACAGTGCTACCACTCAGGAGCATAAGATTATGGATACTTCCAACCAGGCTGAGGCTTATCGTGCGATGGGCACTACCCAGATTCGTGACGATAACAAGTATCTATATACCGACCCAGACAATGTGTATTCATTGCCTATCACCATCTTGCCACAAGGTGGTATCTACCAGCGTACCGACAACCGTATGCTCAACTATGATTTCCGTGCTACCGCACAGTTCAACAAGACATTCAACCGTGTCCACATCTTGAACCTCTTCGGTGGTATGGAGACCAACAGCATCAATCGTAACCGTACTTGGTTCAATGGTTGGGGTATGCAATATACATCAGGTGAGATACCATTCTATGTATATCAGTTCTTCAAGAAGAGTGAGGAGGAGAATACCGTTTACTACTCTTTGAAGAATACCGACTCTCGTTCTGTAGCATTCTATGGCAATGCCACCTATTCTTATAATGGTAAGTATGTGCTCAATGGTACTATCCGCTATGAGGGATCTAACCAGTTGGGTAAGAACAGTGGTGCTCGTTGGATGCCAACTTGGAACATTTCTACAGCATGGAACGTACATGAGGAGAAGTTCTTTGAGAGCCTCAAACCATTGTCACACTTGACATTGCGTCTCTCTTATAGTTTGACAGGTACACCTCCAGATGCTTCATACGCATCTTCTTCTACCGTGTTGAGAGCGATGACTCAGTATCGCCCTACAGCATCTGATAAGGAGAGTGGTATTACCATCTATCAATATGGTAACTCTGCCTTGACATACGAGAAGAAGAATGAGTTCAACGTAGGTATTGATGCAGGTTTGTGGAACGATCGCTTGAATGTGACTTTTGATGTTTATCAGCGTCGCAACTTCGACGAGTTGATTCCTCAACTTACTTTCTTGAAGGGTACTATGTTTGCCAACTCTGGTAAGATGAAGTCTTGGGGTGAGGAGTTGAGTATCTCTTCTACCAATATCAAGATGAAGGATTTCTCTTGGAACACCAGTTTGGTATATTCACACAACAAGACAAAGATTACAGCCCTCTTCAATCAGGGAACTGTGATGGATATGATCAGTGGTAGTGGTTTTGCCAAGCAAGGCTATCCTGTACGTACCATTTTCTCTATCCCATTCGTAGGCTTGGATGAGAAGGGTAGGCCACAGTTTATCAATGAGAAGGGAGAGGTTACCACATCTTCCATCAATTTCCAGGAGCGTGACTTGACCGACTTCTTGAAGTATGAAGGCCCATCCGACCCTGTTTATTCGGGATCATTGAGTAACATCTTCAACTACAAGGGATTCCACTTGAATATCTTTATGACGTATGCCTTCGGTAATGTGGTACGTCTTAACCCTGTGTTCAGTGGCTCATATACCGACTTGACATCTATGACACAGGTCTTCAAGAATCGTTGGATGGTTAGTGGAGATGAGAAGACAACCAATGTGCCTGGCATCTTAGCATATCGTGATGTAAAAGAAAACTACGAGTTGACTTATGGTTACAATGCCTACAACTATTCCACGGAGCGTATTGCAAAGGGTGACTTCATCCGTATGAAGGAGATTTCTTTGGCTTACGACTTCCCTCAGGCATGGTTCCAAGGCACTCCAATCGGCAATTTGGCGGTTAAGTTGCAAGCTACCAACTTGTTCTTGATCTATGCTGACAAGAAGTTGAATGGTCAGGATCCAGAGTTTATCAATGCAGGTGGTGTGGCATCCCCAATGCCTCGACAGTTTACATTGACAGTGAAACTTGGATTCTAATATATACATTATTATATATATAAGGTAATTATGAAATCAATTAGAAAATATATAGGCTTCTCGATGTTGGGTCTCTCCCTTGCCTTGGTTTCTTGTAACGACTTTCTCGACAAGAACCCAGACAGCCGTATGGAGTTGACATCACCAGAGGAGTGCAGCAAGCTTTTGGTGACTGCTTATCCTGAGACGAATGCCACTTACTTGCTCGAAATGTATTCCGACAATACCGACCAGAATGACAAGACCGGTTGGACGGAGTTCAATAAGTTCCAGGGACAGGCTTATCGTTGGGAGGATATCACAGAGACCACCGACTATGAGTCACCTAAGTATCTTTGGACGACTCATTATGCAGCTGTAGCTACAGCCAACCAAGTACTCGACCATATAGAAAAACTTTCAGCAGAAGAGCAGAGTTCTTATGCTGCTCAGAAGGGAGAGGCTTTGTTGTGTCGTGCTTATGCCATGTTCCAGTTGTCAAACGTCTTCTGTATGGCATACGATAAGACAACAGCCGACCAATATATGGGCTTGCCTTATCCAAAACATGTGGATGAGACTATTGATACTCAGTATGAACGTGGCACGTTGGAAGAGTTGTATGCCAATATCGAGGCAGACTTGAAGGCAGGAATTCCATTGTTGACAGATAACTATACGCAGCCTAAGTTCCACTTCACACCATCATCTGCTGCAGCTTTTGCGGAGCGTTTCTACCTCTATTATCAACAGTATGACAAAGCAGTGGCATACGCTAATGAAGTATTAGGCTCAGACCCAAGAGCCAGCTTGCGTGACTGGGCTTCTTGGTCAGCTATGAGCTATAGTGGTCAGATTCAGCCAAATGCCTTTGTCAACTCTAGCAACAAGGCTAACTTGCTTTTGCAGATTTGCTATTCTATGTGGGGTGCTATTGGTGGACCATTCCCAGCTATTGGTAATAAGTTCTCTCACAATAAGGTCATTGCCGAGAAGGAGACTTTGCTTTCCAATGGACTTTGGGGCAAGACCAATGAGAACTTGAACTTTACCTGTTTGTATAACACTCAGGTGACCTCTAAGTATATGATGATCAAGATACCATACGCTTTTGAGTATTATGACATCCAGGCAAATACAGGTGCTCCTCACTCAGTGTATGCCGTATTTACCACTGATATTTCGCTCATTGAGCGTGCTGAGGCTTATGCCTTGATGGGTGAGTATGAGAAGGCGATGAAGGACATCAATACTGAGTTGTCAGTCTTCGCTAACACAGGACTCTCCTATACATTGAATCGTGTGAAGTCATTCTATGGCAGCAACTTGAAGTATTATGAGCCAGACGCAGCTACACCAAAGAAGGCATTCCATACATCCTTCCCTATTGAGCCTGAGACACAGGAACCATTGTTGGATTGCATTCTACATTTGAAGCGAATCCTTACAATGCATGAAGGTTTCCGTTTACAGGATGTGAAGCGTTATGGTATGACTATGTATCGCCGCACCATCGTCAATGACGACCAGGTGAGCGAGTTGACAGATAGCATCAAGGCAGGTGACCCACGTCTCGCCATCCAGTTGCCACAGGATGTCATCAAGGTAGGCTTGCCTGCTAATCCTAGAAATATAGCCAATGCGTCAAAATAATAATTATTGAAACTTATGAAAAAGTATTTATATATCGCCATGTTAGGCTTGGCAGTATGTTTGGGTCTAGGCTCTTGTTCTGAAGATGCCCCATCCGACCCAACCAACTTCCCAACGACACCGGTGGAGCGCAATGCCTTTGACCAATGGCTCTTGAAGAACTTCACCTATCCATATAATGTATCATTCTTATATAAGATGAAGGATATCGAGAGTGATATGACCAAGAACTTGGTTCCTGCCGACTCGGCAAAATCCACTAAGTTGGCTATCATCATCAAGTACCTTTGGTTTGATGCATACGCTGAGGCTATTGGCCCAGACTTCATCAAGGAGAATGTGCCAAGAGTTATCCATTTGATTGGTTCGCCAGCTTTCAATAGCAATGGTACCATCGTGTTGGGTACTGCTGAGGGTGGTCAGAAGGTGACACTTTATACAGTGAACAGTTTGACGGATGAGAATCTAAAAGACTATAGTTATCTCAATGACTATTACTTCCACACCATGCACCATGAGTTCACTCATATCCTGAACCAGAAGATAGCATACAACAAGAGCTTTGATAAGGTTACCGCCTCTGGCTATGTGAGCGGTGACTGGACGAACGTAGAGGATGTGGATGCCCAGAAGAAGGGCTTCGTTACAGCCTATGCAATGGAAGAGGGCAAGGAAGATTTCGCCGAGATGCTTTCTACCTACGTAACTTCGACTCCTACACAGTGGGAGAAGATTCTGTCAACGGCAGGTGCAAACATGGTTGATGAAACGTTGACAGCTCGTCAAGCAATAGAGCAGAAACTATCTATTGTGAGAGATTATATGTCAAAATCATGGGGACTTGACATCGATAAGTTGCGTGATGCAGTCTTGCACCGTGGCAATGAGTTGTCATCTCTCGACTTGGAACATTTAAACTAAAAGAATCTCCAAAATGAAAAAGATAATATATACATTAGCAGTTGTCCTCGCTGGATTTGGCATCCAGAGCTGTAGCTTGCATGAAGATACCAACATCTTCGACCAGTCGGCTTCTGAACGCATTGATGCGGCAGTGGCTCATGATAAGGAGGTGCTTGAAAGTGCTACCAATGGTTGGAAACTTGTTTACTATACTGGTGAGGAATATACAGGTGGCGGCTATACATATCTCTGTAAGTTTAAGAATGGCAACGCCATTGTTGCTGGTGATATGAGCGATGGCTATCAGGAGGCAAAGTCTAGCTATGACATCGTCACCGACCAAAGTGTTGTGCTTACTTTTAATACCTTCAATGAGTTGATGCACAAGTTTGCCACTCCAACCAGCAGTTCCATTGATGGTGAGCAAGGCGACTATGAGTTCCTCATCCAGAAGGTAACCAATGATTCCATCTACTTGGAAGGTAAGAAGTGGGGCAACAAGATGGTGATGACTCGTATGCCAGAGAATCTTTCTTGGGAAGAGCATCTCGACAGCATCACTCGTGTGGCAAATGACATCCGCTATAATAATAAGGTGATGAACGGCAATGACTCTATCGGTTACATTTCTCTTGATGACTTTACCCGTAGAGCAGTGCTCGATGCTGGCAATGACAAGGCTGATGTTCCTTATTTCGTAACCAGCAAGGGTGTTCGATTCCAAAGTCCTATTTCTGTCAATGGACAGCAAATCAGCGAGCTGAGTTACAATGAGGACACCCATGCTTTCAAGGTGGCTGGTGACAATGCTGCTAGTACACTTTCAGTAGAAGGATATTACCCTCCTCATTATCAGTTGATTGACTTCTATGAGGGAACTTGGACCTTGGATTGCTATGCTGCGGATGCAGACTATAAGAAGACTAATACACTTCAGCAGTATCGTATCGAGTTTAGCTATTATAACCCTATCTACTTGAAAGGAAAGATTAACATAGATGGTTTGAACTTCGACCTCTACTTCAGATATTATCGTGACAAGGGTGCTATCTCTTTGGTTCAGCAGTATGCTGATGACCCAACCAAGGAATATAGCTATGCCAATGTAGCTCCTGTAAGCTTTGACGCTGGTGGACGCTTCAACTGGACTGGTGACCTCTTGGGTAGTTGGAACGAGGATGCTAACCAGGTGGATTTTGCTTGGAATAAAGTGGGTGCGGCTGCCATCGACTCTTATGTCTTCTTGGCAACCAATGCAGCAGGCTCACCTGTCTATAATTCAGAAGGACAGTTGATTATGCTGACCCAGATTACATATTTAACTCGTATGACACGTGTCAAATAAAGAAAGAAACAATGAAGATGAAAAAGATATTTTCTATGTTGCTTGCTGCAAGTTGCCTCTTCGGGTTGGCTTCTTGTAGTGATGACGATGGTAACTCTGCTACACCATTGAGTACCATCAAGGTGGTTTCTGCCCAGACTTCACTTCAGGCACGTCCTGATACGGGTAGCGTCGTTGTAGATTGCGAGCCTGTCAAGGCATACGTCAGCGATGCCGACCAGTCTTGGTTGAAAGTAGAGGTGAAGGGTGATAGCGTGAAGTTCTATGCTAAGCAGAACTTGACTACGGAGTCTCGTAATGCGATGCTTACCATCAAGAAAAGTGCCAATGACTCTGTGATGCTGAACGTGGATCAGCTCGGTATGATTTTCATCGTGCAGAACAAGGTCGATATTATGCAGGTCAACGACAATGCCAATAGCTACTACTTCAATGTAAAGACAGACTATGAGGGTAAGGTGGTATCTACTCCCGATTGGATCACTGCTGAATTTAAGAATTCACGTCTTAACATTGATGTAAAGCCAAATGAGGAGGGACATATCCGAGTAGGTTACGTAGCTTATTCTTGTGGTAACTTCAAGGATTCTGTCAAGGTGACTCAGTATGATTTCGAGAAGGACATCTTGGGAGACTATGAGTTGTGGATTGGCTACAATCCAATCACTGATGTGATGGAGCGAAAGGTGGATGCAGTTTTGTCACAAAATGCCAATGGTCTCGTCACATTGAAGTTCTCGGCTCTCTATGGAAACGTGACTGTGCCATTGCAGTTCCCTATGACTTTCGACTCAGACAGTATCAGTTTGACCATCAATAGTGGTGACCAGGTGGCAAGTTATAACAACAAGAAGAAGGGATGGACTTATTTCTTCACCGTCTTCGCTTCACCTACAGGCTCCATTCTTCCTTCGGTAGATGCCAATGGCGATACCCTCTTGCTCAACAAGAGTGGTGTCATTACTGCCCAAATGCAGTATGACAAGAAGAAGGGAACATACGGCACTTTCTCGGGTCTCGCTTACAATGAGGGCGGTTATTCGGCAGAGTTCAAGCGTATGTACATCGGCGCTTTCTCTGCATCTTATCCATATAAGAAGTACCTCATCAACAATGAGTGGTGGGCTTCTCTATATGACATGGTACTTGTCAAGAAAGAGAAATAATCACGTTTTAAAAGCGTAAAGATATGAAAAAGTTATTGCTTACTTTGGCAATCGCCCTTTGCTATATCGGCATTGCCGCAGCTCAGTTGCCTTCCGTAGTCATCAAGGATATTGATGGCAAGGCAGTCAAGACAGACACATTGTCTAATAATGGCAAGCCTTTCATCATCGACTTCTTCGCTACTTGGTGCAAGCCTTGCAACCGTGAGTTGACTGCCATCAGCGAAGTATATGAGGAATGGCAGAAGGAAACGGGAGTAAAAGTAATCGCCGTGTCTATCGACCAGGCACAGAACATCAACAAGGTGAAACCTTTGGTAGATAACCATGGTTGGCCTTTCGAGGTGTTGCTCGACCCTAACGGCGACTTCAAGCGTGCTCTCGGTGTACAGATGATTCCTTACACCATCATCGTGGATGGCAAGGGCAACATCGTCTATAAGCACAATGGCTACACCGATGGTGCCGAAGACGAGTTGATAGAGAAAGTACGTGAATTAATCAAGGCTGAATAACGTATTTATGAGACATTCTAGAATAATCTTCTCTCTCATAGCCAGTACGCTGGCGACCAACGCTGCTGCCCAAGAAAACTTGGGCGGCAGTAATGGTTTAACCCTATCGGGAAGTATCCAGAGTGATATTTTGATACCTCAGAATGACAAGAAGATTCATACGGAAGATACTGATGACTGGGGTTTGACCAACACTTATGTCGAATTGAACGCTATGAGTGAACATGTGGATGCGGGACTTCGCTTCGAGTACTTACAGCATCCACTCCCGGGTTTTGAGAATAACTTCAAGGGATGGGGTGTTCCTTTCGCTTATGTAAAGGGACACTTCGGGACTACGGAGATTACCTTTGGTAGTTTCTATGAACAATTTGGCTCTGGTTTCATCCTCCGCACTTACGAGGAGCGCAGTTTGGGTATCGACAACTCTTTGGTAGGTGCCCGCTTGGTGACTCGCCCTGTGAAAGGTGTGCAAATCAAGGCTCTTGCTGGTAAGCAACGTCAGTACTGGCGACTCAACAAGAGTTGTGTGAGCGGTGCAGACATCGAGTTGGGCTTGGATCAGTGGTTCAAGGGATTGGCAAACTCTGGTACTGTGATTACCCTTGGTGCATCTTGGGTCAACAAATATCAGAAGGCAGATGAGGAAATCTTTGCAGACCCTACCCACAAGTTGAACCTCCCTTCCAACGTGAATGCCTTTGATGTGAGAGCAAACTTCCAGAAGGGTGGCTTCAATCTCTTGGGTGAATATGCTTGGAAGACGGACGATCCTTCTTTCGACAATGGTTACATCTATCGCCGTGGTACGGTGGCTATGCTTTCTACCTCTTATTCCAAGAAGGGTATGAGCATCCTCTTGCAGGCTAAGCGCAGTGACAATATGTCGTTCCGCAGTGAGCGCAGCGTGGTGGGAACCTCTTCGTTTATCAACCATCTGCCAGCCTTCACGATGGAACAAACCTATGCTTTGGCTGCTCTTTATCCATACGCTACTCAGCCAGATGGAGAATGGGCTTATCAGGCAGAGTTGGGTTATAAGTTCAAGCGCAATAGTTTCTTAGGTGGCAAGTATGGCACTAGTGTCAAGTTGAACTACTCTCATGTTCGTGCCATCAATCGCAATGAGAAGGGTGGAAAGGGTACAGAAGGATATAGCTCTGCTTTCTGGAAGTGGGGTGACCAGATGTATTATCAAGACTTGAATGTACAAGTGGAGAAGAAGTTCACTAAGTCTTTCCAGTTGAACTTGATGTATATGAACCAGTTCTATAACAACTCTGTCTTGAAAACCATCGACCGTGAGGACAAGGCTGAGGTAGGTATGGTGCATAGCAACATCTTTGTGGCAGAGGGCAAATATCGTTTCAACAAGAGATATACCCTTCGTGGCGAGGCTCAGTATTTGACCACAGGTGAAGCACAAGGTGACTGGCTCTATGGACTTTTGGAGTTGAGCATCCTGCCACACTTCATGATTACTGCATCTGATATGTATAATGCAGGTGAGACTCATCTTCATTATTATCAGGGTTTCGTGACCTTCACGACAGGTTCGCATCGCATTCAGGCTGGATATGGCAGAACACGAGCTGGCTACAACTGTTCAGGTGGTGTTTGCCGTTATGTGCCAGCTAGCAAAGGTTTCACATTGTCTTATAATTATAATTTCTAGAAGATATGAAAATCAGAAAGATGATATATACGGTGGCTTTGGCTGCCATGACAATCGCCTTTGGTGGCTGTACTCCTATTGATGAGAGCGAACGATTGGTAGAGGTGGACAAGCCACAGGCTCAACGTGCCGTGCTCATCGAGGACTTTACTGGGCAGTTTTGCTCCAACTGTCCTAATGCCGCAGCTGTCATTGAGAGCTTATTGGAAACCTATGGCTCTGATGTCATTATTCCTGTGGCTATTCATAGTGGTCCTCAGGGATTCAAGGGAGGAACGGCGGAAATGCCAGGCTTGATGACTGACTTGGGCAACGAGTACTATAATAAATATGGTATAGAGTACCAACCACAAGGAGTTGTGGATAAAGGTGGCAAGTTGGAGCATGCAAAATGGACAGCCGCTGTGCGCAGTGAATTGCAAAAGACGGCCTTGCTTTCCATCGGCATCTCCAATGACTATGCTGAGGCTTCTCGCCAGTTGACCATCCATACCAAGATGGAAAGTGTGAAAGGTATTGAAGGCGTAAGCGGCAAATTGCAACTATGGTTGGTTGAGGATGGCATCACATCTCTTCAGGTGATGCCAGACAACTCTTACAATATGACTTATACCCACAATCATGTGTTCCGTGATGCAGTGAATGGCACTTGGGGTGAGGAGGTAAGTATGGTGGAAGGTACGCCAACTGAAACCACTCACACTTATACGATTCCTGCAGATTGGAAGGCTGGCAATGTTTCTGTGGTAGCTTTTGTCTATGATGACAGTGGTGTATTGCAAGTTGCCAAGAAAGCAATCATTAGTGAGAATACAAACAATTAACAATTTAATATGAAAGGAAAATGAGTATGAAGAAACATTTACTTACATTAGCCTTGGGCTTGTTGATGACAACAGGTGCCTTCGCACAAGTAGAGTTCGTGGATGCAAATGGTAATGTCATTCCTGATGGCTCTACTGTCGTTAGAAATACAATAGAGACACCTTTGGAGATTCCTGGTTTGGGAAAGAATCAGCAAATCAATTCTGGCATTAGTGCTAAAAATACTTCTAATGCAAATGTTACTGTTAAGTGCCAAATGGATGTAACTGATCTTCCTTTTGGACAAGCGACTCTTTGCTTCCCTGGTTCTTGCTGGATTAACGTAGGTGATTTGATAGGAACTTATCCAACTCATAAGCCAACTCAAGCAAATCTTGCGGCAGATGGTCCTTGGACTTCTCCTACATCTGGTGTCTTGGGAGCTGGTGCTACCCAATCATTAGAGACCGAGTGGGTGATTAGCCGTTTACAGGTTGTACAGTGGGATGGTTCCATTGGCGGTTTCACCGCTACCTATTCTCTCTTGGTCAACGACCAAAAGGTAAGTACTATCAAGGTATATTATACCACCGATCAAAATGCTTCTGGAATTGCTGGTGTAAAAGCCAATGACACCAAGAAAACTATCGTAGCTCGTTACAATGCCGCAGGTCAGCAGGTATCGGCTTCTCATAAGGGCTTGACCCTTGTCAAGTACGCTGATGGCACTACCAAGAAGGTAGTTATCAAGTAAACGAGTATCATCAAGTAATATCAACATTATTATTATATCACTTATGAATATCATTAAGAAATCAGTACTCTTCTTGATGGCTTGTGTCGTAAGCGTTTTGGCTTATGCACAAAGTCCAATCCTCAAGAAGTACACCTTCTCCGATCACTCTTACATTAGTAAGATGTCGGACAATGGTAAGTGGGCGGTGACTGCTCCAGCTAATGCGGACATCATCTGTACCCCTAAGTTGATTGATCTCACGAGTGGCAAGGACACCAATATCGGTTCTACCACAAATGATGAGGGAACGAGCGATGTGACCGATGATGGTACCATCGTGGTAGGTTCGTGCCAGGGCAAACCTGCTTATTGGAGCAAGTCTGATGGTCAGTGGCACTTCTTGGAGTTGAAAAGCTCTCAGACCGTTTTCCCTATAGCGGTGAAAGGTGGTGTGGCTATCAGCGTAACTCCTGATGGTAAGTATGCTGTCGGTGAATTGACCACCGATAATGCTTACATGATTGCACCTGCTCTTTGGGATTTGAAGACAGGCAAGACCATCATCACTCCTAACTTGCCTATCCATGATATGGCACACAAGGATCAGAATCAGATGCGCTTCGATGCCATCTCTGCTGATGGTCGTTATATCTGTGCCACCATGTCTATGTCTTACTTGCCTTCTTCTAGCGAGGGTGATGGCGAGGCAGCCTTGGGTGGTTTGTTTAGTTTTGTATATGACATTACAAACAAGTCTTACAAGGTAATCGGTTTTACCGAAAGCGAGACTCAGCGTTGGACTCCAGACTATGATGGTTGTTTCGTAGTCGATGGTGCTTATATGAGCAACAATGGTAAGTACGTAGTTGGTGCATGCCGTATTTGGCGTTCTACCGATGAGACGACCGATTACTATATACCTTATCTCTATGATGTAGAGAACGACAAGTTTACTGCTTACGAGGATGAATCAACCCGAAGTAATGCTGCTTACGCAGTAACCAATGACGGTGTGCCATTGATGGCAAGTCCTGAGGGTAGCCCTTATCGTAACTGGTCTGTCTATGATGGCAAGAAATTCTGGTATGCTATCGAGGACATCTTGAGCCAGCGTTGGGGATACAACTTGTTGCAGTTGAATAGCTACGACAACACTGGTACACCTGATGCCATTTCTGATAATGGTATGCGTGTGTTGGCAACTCCAACTTACTTGGATGGCGACTCATACGTCATCGACTTCTCCGACCCTGTTTCTAGTTTGATCAATGACCAAGTATCTCTCTTGGGTTCCTACACCTGTTCACCTGTTGAAGGCTCTGAGGTTTCAGCTTTGGCAAGTATGACCGTTACCTTCACTCAGAATGTGAAGACCATTGTGACAGGTAGTGTCGTGACATTGGAGGATGAGGACGACAATGTCATCGCTAAAGCCACAAAAAATATGGCTGATGGAGGCAAGACACTCAACATCACTTTCCGTCGTGCAAAAACCAAGATGGAAGAGCGTAAGACCTACTATGTACATATTCCTGCCAACACGGTAGCCGTAGTAGAGGCTCCTGAGATGAAGAATGATGACATCTATATCAAGTTGACAGGTAGAAAGGATGCACCAGTAACTTGTACCAAGGTAGCTCCTAGTGATGGTACGGGTGTAGCCAAGGTGGATGTGAACACCAACCCTATCACCTTCGATTTCGATACCAATATCACTATCGACCCTAAGGAAACTCGTAAGGCTTACATCTATCGTAATGATGAGACCGAGCCATACGCAGAGTTGAACTTCTATTATGGTAAGAACCAGGTGGCCTTGGCTCCTGCTACTACTGTCAACCTCTTCAAGGACAATACTTATCGTGTGGTTATTCCTGAAGGTATCATCACTGATGTGGCTGGCAACGGAGCTAATAAGGAAATCTCTGTAACTTATCAGGGTGCTTATGAGCGTACCATATCTTTCGATGACGCTTATCTCTTCAAAAACGACTTCAACAGTATGGACATCACAACAGCTTTCATGCTTTATGATGGTGACCAGAAGCAACCTACTGATGCGATGAAGGCTTGGCAGTTCAACTATAGCTTGCCTTGGTACTTCTGTAGAACAGATAATTCTTCACAGGACTTTGCTGCGGTATCTCACTCTATGTATGTGCCAGCAGGCAAGAGTGATGACTGGATGGTGATTCCACAACTCTATATCCCAGACAATGTTTGTGAGTTGACATTTGACTCTCAGAGTTACAAGTCTAATAAGGATGATCACTTGAAGGTATATGTTTGGGCTTGCGACAATGTGTATTCAGCGATGAACAAGGAGCGCATCGAGCGTATCAAGACTGAGGGTGACTTGGTTTATGATAAGGTGCAAGAGCCTGGTGCTTCCGAGGACAAACTGGAGGGTGACTGGAGAGCCAACTCTATCTCTTTGGCTAAGTATGCAGGTAAGAATGTATATATTGCTTTCTGCAATGACAATGAAGACCAGAGTGCTGTGTTTGTTGACAATGTCTTCGTTAAGCACAATATGCCTGCACTCATCAGTTTTGACAACGAGGAGTCTGTAGTAGGCAAGGATGCCGTAAGCGTAAGTGGTTCTATTGCAGCCAACTTGGAGGACAAGCCTGTCAACGATGTGACTTTGACTTTGGTTGATGGCGATGGTAAGACAATCGATACTTGGACCAAGATAGGTCTTGGTATGACCAAGGGCAAATATACCAAGTTTACTTTCACTAAGCAGCTTCCTTTGAAGAAGGGTGTGGCTAACAGATTCAAGGTGCTGATGAATGTGGATGGTCAGGAGACCGAGGTGGCACAGACAATCAACAACCTCGTCTTCCAACCAGTGACACGTGTTGTCTTGGAAGAGTTTACAGGTCGTGACTGTACCAACTGTCCATTGGGACTTGTTGCTATCGACAACTTGAAGAAACGTTTTGGTAATCGCTTCTTGCCAATCGGTATTCACGGATATACTGGTGACCCACTGGGCAAAGGCTTGGAGGATTATTATAAGTACCTTGGCTTGAGTGCAGCACCTAGTGCTCGCATCAACCGTAGCGATAGCATCATGTCGCCAATGGTGAAGGATGCTGACAATACCTACTACTTGAGTGCCAAGGCTTTGGAGACAGCTACTGGTTATACCACAGATGACTTGTGGTCTGATAAGGTAGAGAAGGAAATCTTGAAGCCTGCTTTGTCTGAGGTTTCTGCTACCATCAACTATGATGAGGCTACTCGCACCATCACAGCTCCTACAGTGGTACGTTATGCTATGAACGCTGAAAATCAAAACATCAGCATCTTTGCAGTCTTGTTGGAGCAGGAGGTAGATAACATCTATCAGCAGAATGGTTTCTCTGCCGTCAAGCAGAATATCTTGTTGCCATGGTCTAGCGGTGGTAAGTATGCACAGTCATACGCTGTCGGCGTACTCTCTGAGGATGTCTGCCGTGGCACTTGGGGCTCTACTTTCTTGGGTAACAGCGGTTTGGTTCCTACCAATATCGTGGCAGGCCAGAACTACGAGGTGAATGGCATCGAGTTCCAGTTGCCTGAGACCGCCAAGATCAATCCTGAGAAATGTCAGGTAGTTGTGATGATGTTTGATGCCAATACTGGCAAGTACATCAATGCGGTACGTACCGACTTGTTGGGTGAGACTACGGGTATCAACGCTGTGGTTGACAAGGAGAATGTCAAGAACGCAGACAATGCTTGGTACACTTTGAGTGGCTTGAAGTTGAACCAGAAGCCAAAGGCAGCAGGTCTCTACATCCACCAGGGTAAGAAATACGTAATCAAGTAAATATCATCGGGGAAGTCGGAGCACCGACTTCGACTTCCCACGATACATCAACAGTCCTTTGACGGATGACATATTCGGAGAAGGAAGATTATAAACCCTTTAAAACTTAAAACGATGAAACAATTCTACGTTTTTATGATGGCTCTTGTAGCGAGCCTGTTTTTGGGCGTAGTTTCAGTCTCTGCTGCCACTAAGGAAGAGGTCAACTACGGAGTAATGGAGTTGAACAAGGAGTATGAGATGACCTCTGGTCCTAATTACTATGGTACTTTCACTCCAGACAAGGATGGATACCTTCAGGTTTATTCAACAAGCACGCCGGTTGTTCGTCCTTTCAAGGTATGGAAAGGAACAGCTAAGGAAACGATGGCTTTGGCAAACAATGAGTATTCTCATGTTAAGTTGGTACAAAAAAATGTTTATTCTACCAATTATGAGATGCCTGTAAAAGCTGGTACTACCTATTATATGTGTGGTGGCAATTCTGCTGGATATACAGCTAAAATTACCTTGAAGATGGAACCAAAGAAGATTGAATACTTTGGTTGTTCTGTAAAAGAAGGTGATGAAGTCTCGCCAACCTCTTCTTCAGCAAAAGTATCTTTTAGTTTCAACCGTGCCGTGTCAGCTTCTTCTGCTGTTATTGTTTATGGCGACAACAAGGAGGAAAGTGTTACGACTACAGTCTCCTCTTATTCTTGCTCTGTATCTGCCAATTTGAAGGAAGGCTTACTCAAGTTGGCTACTGCTGGAAGTATTAAGGAAGGGGATGAACTCATTGTTATTGTACGTGGTGTTAAGGAAAATGCTGAAGATGCAGGCGATGCTACTCCTGTTGTTTATGGTGATGTACAGGTAAAGGTAAAGATGGGTAAGGCTCCTGCAATGCTCCAGGGAGCAACTTTGGATGGCGAACCTATAACTGCCAATACCAAGTTCTTGACCTATTATGCTCCAGGCACAGGTAAGTTGGAGCTTACTTTCAGCAAACCTTTGGATACTACCTCTAAAAATGCTTACCTTTCTTTTGGTTCTTTCGATGACAAGGACAATGGTGGCTATTACCGTGAGGATGCCAACGATGCTAGCGTAGCGAATGCTTTTACAATGAAGGTGGAAGGTAACCAGGTAATCTTGGATTTCTCTGGCAAGCGTCGTGCTGTCAATGACATGGTTTCTAGTACAGAGAGCATCCGTGGTGCTGACTTTACTTCAATCAAGCTTCAAATTTCCAATATTGAAGATATTGATGGTACTAAAGCTTTCACTACATCTAGTACAACCCAAGGTCGATTCAACTATAGCTTCACTCTGGACGTGCCTGAGACCAACGTGTCTAGCGAGTTTACCCCTGCCAATGGTGCTAGCATCAAGGATCAAGATAAGGTCGAGATTTGGATTACCGACTATGAGACCTTGACATTCCAAGGTGTATCTTTCTCTTACGACCAGAAGGAAAATGGCATCGAACCAGAAAAGAATTCTGAGGGTAACATTGACATCATCAAGGATGTCGTGGTTGATATGAAGGATATCCAGGTGGAGAAGGATATGGATGAAGTTGAGGCAAATGCTTACATTCTTACAGTTCCCATCCCTGCAGAGGTGAAGAACATGAAGAACGTCACCGTGTCTCTCTACAAGGTAACTTGTGCAGATGGTAAGGACTATACCGATGCTATCGCCGCTAAGTACAATGTAGTAACTGATGGTATCGAGAACATCACTTGGAATGGCAACAAGACAGCCAAGGTATATAACCTCAATGGACAGCAGGTGAGCAAGGATGCTAAGAACTTGCCTGGCATCTACGTTGTCGATGGCAAGAAGGTGGTTCTTAAATAAGTCTCTTTAATCACAACATTATATATAAGAGAGTAAACAACATTATTAATTAAAACCTTTAAAAGTATGAAGAAATTTTATTTCTTGACATTGTTCGCAATGTTGTTCTGCTGCTTGGGTATCAACGCTGCCGCAGAATTGACATTCAGCAATGTGTCATTGGCTCCTGGAAGTCAGGTGGCAACCTTGGCTCAAGACCAGCAAATCACATTCAACACCAATATGGACTCAGAGATTGGGTATATGTTGGGTGAAATCAAGGATGAGACAAAGGGAGAGGTTGTCTTGTCTAGTACAACTATCTATGATCCAAACTACAACAACAATGGTGATGGTACAGTGACAACAACTGCTCCTCAGACCAAGAAAGACCCACACTTCACTTTCGTTTGTCCTTCTGCCACCAAGATGATAGAGGGACATACTTACAGTTTGAACCTCTATGCTTATGCAGACAAGGCTTCTGCAGCTGGTAAGGGCGAACCTTTGGCTTCTGGTTCTATCAAATATGAGGGTGCAACTCCTGCTTACATCGGTAGCCGTTTCAAGTTGTTGACTATCACTCCAGACTTGAAGACTTACATCATCAAGGGTACTGCTGAGGAGTTGAAGGATGATGCTTCCAAGCGCTCTGTCACATTGAACTTCAATGGTATGGTTACTTTGGATAAGGCTACTACATTCGTCAATACAGGTTCTGGTACTTCTGCGCCTTTGGAGGCTATCACTCCTGGTGCAGACAAGCAGATTGTAACTACTAAGTATCCTGATGGTACAACGGACGAGAAGACATACAGTACTTCCTGGACTTTGACTGTTAAGTTCTCTACAATGAAGGATGGCGCTGATGTACTTTTGGCAGCCAATGCTTATGACAAGGCTGGTCTTCACGTAACTGAGGGCACAGAATATTCTACAGGTGCTGATGAGACAAGTTATTATTCATTTACCGTTTCTAATGATTATGGTAAGAAGGATTTCAACTTGACTCCTACTAAGGACGATGAGTATTTGAACTCTCTCTACTCATTTGTTGTAGAGGGTGGCAACCGTGGTATCTCTGTAGCAGGTGTTCCAGAGCAAGCTGTTGTTTATCAGGTAGCAGACAATGGTGAGAAGACTCAGGTGGCTACTGTTAGCAACACTAATGTTGAGATTGGTACGATGACGGACCCTGATTCTGGTGATAAGGTTCCTGAGCAGGTACGTATTTTCCTCAGCCAGCCAATCAACAAGGCAGGTAACTATGTGGTTAGCTTCCCAAGAAACTATTTCATGTATGGTTCTAACATATATGCAGAGGGTAGCCCTGCTATGGATTTCGAATATACTATCAAGGAAGACTTGCCTGAATATACAGTAAATGTATTGACTCCTACAGGCAAGATTTCTAAGTTGAAGACGATTGAGTTGCAGGTAGAGAATGTGAATGAAGTTGGTGAAAATCCAGACACTCAGGTTCCTGCTTACCTCTTTGATGAGAAGAATCAATTGGTAACTACTGCAAGTTTGGAATTGGGTAACGAGTGGAATTCTGTAATATATACTTTAAAGCAAGAAGTAACAAAGCCTGGTAAATATACTTTGGTTGTTCCTCAGGATGCTATTGTAGTTCCTAATACTGGTGCTAACGCAAAACCATCAACGAAGACTGCTAAGGGTGGTGCTGACCTCAGTGGTGGCGATGGTGACTCGGAACTCGAATACACTTGGGCAGGTGCTATCATCAAGGAGTTCACTGTTGAGGCTGGTTCTATCGATGCAGTTACAGCTAAGTTGAGCATTGAGGATAATGCTACTGTTGATAAGATTGAGAGTTTGCAGGTTACCTTCGAGGGTGCAGAGTCTGTTTCTTATTCAAGTGGCACACCATTTTGGATGGCAACTAATAATAAGAAGAATAATAGAGGCTCTATAACGGAAACAGAGGGTAATGTCGCTACTGTTTATCCATCAGCAGATATGTGGGATCCTTCAACTATTACAGCAGCAGATACTTATACTTTGACTTTGCCTGCTGGTTACTTCATTGTAAATGGTGCAGCTTGGCCAGAGATTGTTCTTCACATTACAGTTGACCCTGATGCAACTGGTATTAACAGCATTGAAGGTGCTGCTGCCAAGGCACAGAACATCTACACATTGGATGGTGTCAAGGTGAATGGCTCTACAGACAATCTCAAAGGCACTTTCATCGTTGACGGCAAGAAGGTGAACTTGAAGTAATCTTCGACCAACGTGCCGAATCTTTTTCGGAAGATTCATATTATAGTTTGTCTTCGAGTGGGAAGATTAAACTTAAAAATCAATTAGAATATTAACGGCTTCTCTTATTTGATGATAAGGGGAGCCGTTTGCGCTTTTTTTCAACTAAAATGATCTCAGCCACGAACGCTATTTTTGATGTTTCGTGGCTGAGATTTCTTTATTTATATATAAGTTGATGAAAATCACATTATTACATGATATTTAAGTCTTTAAATTTAGGGATAATCAGCCACGAACGCACAAAAAGTCGTTTCGTGGCTGATTATTCTTTGCTTTTTTCTTGCTTTTTTTCAATAAAAAAGCTTAAATTTGCACGCAAAACATAAAAGATGTGCATTATGGCAAAAATAGTAGGAAGAAAGAAAGAACAACAGCAGTTGGAACATCTCCTAGATTCAAAGGAGGTTGAGTTTCTTGTCGTCTATGGAAGACGTAGAGTAGGCAAGACTTTTTCTATATGAGTTTTAATGTTAGCTTACGAAAGATTTTTGCTGGATAAAATGATAATGGTTATGTATGGTAAATGGAGGAGATTTTTACTCCGTCCCCTCTTTCAGAAGCCAGTCTATGGCAGAGTAAATGTGGATGCACTTGCCGCCTATCTCGATGTCCCTTGTCGGTGAGAAGGCTATCAGGGATAGATGGTCGCATTTGAGGGTGGCGGATGCTTTCAGCAAGGCATTTACCTCCCTGTTGAACGTTTCCTTGTTGTCGATGTCGTATGACACTTGGATCAACTCCACCGCCTTGTTTTGGTTGCAAACGACAAAATCCACCTCCTTGGAGCGGGGCGTGTCCTTATAATAATAGATGTCTAAATATTCATAGGCACATCTTCGAAGCAGTTCGATATACACCACGTTCTCTAGTCGCCAACCGATGTTCTCGCCTGCAAAAGAGTTGTCCCGGTTGTTTTGAAGACCAGGGTCGATGATGTACGCTTTGGCATTGCTTTTTCGTCCTTGATTCTGTTTGATGGTGCAAATATATGAAAAATACTTGATATATAACGTGTTAGAATAGCTAAAATTCGCTAAAATGCAGATTTTTTACTCTTTCTAATTCGCTAAAATGCAGATTTTTACTCTTTCTAATTCGCTAAAATGCAAAATTTGCGTCTCTCTAATTCGCTAAAATGCAGATTTTCATCTTTCTTGAAACGCAAGCCTATATAAGGAGTGTTCTTTCTCGCACACGTAAATGTTTTCTTCAAAAAAGTATCATTGTATCATTATTCAGCATTGCTTTCCTTGCTATACTCTGATAATCAGCACGTTTGCTATAGTGATACATTGCCATATACCCCTTGTAATGTATCATCAATGTATCACGATTTTGAAGTAAAGTATCACGATTTCGGTCTTCCTATCGTAAAAAGTATGCTTTTCTTCTCTAACGTTCGTACCTTTGCAAATCGGCTCGCATCCTAGCGTTCGAATGGAGTCCACTGGATGGGCAACCGATGCCCATAGCCTGGGCACTCATTGCCCATAGTCTGGGCATCCATTGCCCATAGGTCGGGCACTCGGATAAACTCCCCAATGACGACAGTCACGCTCGGAGAGAATATTCTCACGCTAAGAGTTGCAAGTGCTACGCTCGAAGATACAGTTAGAAGAAAAAATAGGCGGAAATGCAAATCCGATTGCGAATAAAAACGGGTGGAAATTTTGCTTCACATGCCAAAATGATGATACTTTATCCCGAAATCGTGATACATTGATGATACATTTCAAGGGGTATATGGCAATGTATCACTATGGCGAATACTCTGATTATCAGAATGTAGTAAGGAAAGTGAGGCGGAATAATGATACAATGATACTTTTCTCGAAGAAAAAACTTTTCGTGCGTAAATTCGAGAAGGCTCTTTGCGGAGCCTTCTCGAATAAAACTTGTCATATTTTTATTGCTTCGACAGCCAGTCCTTGTCCTTCTCGTCATCCTTGAAGTCATCATCCGTAAAGAGGTTGGTCTGACCTGTCAACTCATCAATGACCTGTTGCTCGCTCTTGCCAGCATCGCCATCGGCTGGCTGCTCAGCATCCTCGGCACCTTCTCCCTCAGCAGGTTCCGGCTCAGGGAAGCGGGTAGGCTCCAACTCCTCGATGGTGTCTATCTTCCAAGTAGTCAATCGCTTGCCCTTTGCCTTGAAACTCTTCTGACCGATAAACTGCTCGGCATCAATCTCCTCAGCAGGACGGACGGCATCCACACCACCGTAGGTTACCTTGATGCGAGGATATACCGTGTCGGTGAGCATGACCAACTTGCTGTTTGGATTCTCGCCCAAGAAGTTCTGGTGACGCTTCGTGGCATCCATCGTGAATCGCTTGATGTATGGATAACCATCGTTGTCTGCATCGTAGAGGATGGCGGTCCAAATCTTGTGCTCATCCCACTTCTCCAAACGAAGGATGTTGTCCTCATAATGGTTGTTCACGTCGAAGTTGGTGATGTAGAACTCGCCGTTGTCGAGTACCACCAAGATGCTATCGTCATCGAAGAACTCGCCGAGCAAGCGACCGTTCTCATCATAGTTGATACGGTTGACATCTGGGTCGAACCAAACCTTTCTGCCACCCAAGGTGCTGTGTCCGTGGCTCTTCAAACCGATGCGGCGGATGGTGCGCTTGGTGAGGAGGTTGCCCTTGGCGGCACGTCCCTTGATGAGGATGTCGGAGAAGTCCTTCTCTAGGAAAATGCTCTGACGCTTCTTCGTCAAGTCTGGCTCCATCGTCACCTTGATGACCTCAGCCTCGCCGTTTGGATTGGCGGTGAAGTAGATGATGCGACTGCCCGGTGTGCCCTGGGTGATGTCGTACACCTTGTCACGGGTCATGGCGGTCACATTGAAACGCTTGATGAAATACTCACCTTGCTTGCCGTTACGATAAACACAGTTGTAGATGGTGCGCTTGTCGTTCTTCTTGAATACCTGGACATGGAGGATGTTCTTGCCCACGAATATCTTGTCTGCCACCTTGGTGACCTTGAACTTTCCATCCTTATAGAAGATGATGATGTCGTCGAGGTCGGAGCAGTTGCATACGAACTCGTCCTTCTTCAAGCCTGTTCCCACGAAACCTTCCTGTCGGTTGATGTAGAGCTTCTGGTTGGCTTCCACCACCTTGGTTACCTCGATGGTGTCGAAGTTGCGAATCTCGGTCTTGCGAGGATGCAACTTGCCATATTTGCCCTTGAGATACTCAAACCAGTTGATGGTGACATCGGTCATGTGGGCGAGGTCGTTCTCTATCTCGGCAAGCTCTGCCTTGATCTTCATCAGCAGCTCGTCTGCCTTATCCTTATTATATTTAAGGATGCGCTGCATCTTGATTTCGAGCAACTTGAGGATGTCTTCACGGGTGATCTCACGATGGAAGGCATATTCCACCATGCCCTTGCCATCCACCTCGGCGGTGAAGAGCTTGTCCTTGAATGGCTCCAACTTGGAGTCGATGAAGGCTACCACCTCGTCTTGGGTCTTGCTCTGCTCAAACTTGCGCTCCTTGTAGATGCGTTCCTCGATGAAGATGCGCTCCAGGGAGGAGAAGAAGAGTTGTTCCTCCAGTTCGCCCTTGCGAATCATCAACTCTTTGCGGAGCAGTCCCATGGTGCGGTCCACGCTGTGGCGGAGCACGTCGCTGATGGTGAGGAACTTAGGCTTGTTGTCCTCGATGACGCAGCAGTTGGGCGAAATGTTGATTTCGCAATCACTGAAGGCATAGAGGGCATCCATCGTCTTGTCGGAGGAAGTGCCTGGAGTGAGATGTACGAGAATCTCCACGTTGGCGGAGGTGACATCCTCTATCTTGCGAGCCTTGATCTTGCCTTTCTCCACCGCCTTGGTGATGCTCTCGATGAGGCTTCCCGTGGTCTTGCTGAACGGAATCTCGGTGATGACGAGCGTCTTGTTGTCGAGCTTGTCGATCTTGGCACGCACCTTCAAGACACCGCCACGCTGACCATCGTTGTACTTGCTCACGTCGATGGCACCGCCAGTAGGGAAGTCGGGATAGATGGCGAACGGCTCTCCTTTTAAATAATGTATAGCGGCATCGCAGAGGTCATTGAAGTTGTGCGGCAATACCTTGCTGCTCAGTCCCACGGCGATACCCTCAGCACCTTGGGCAAGGAGCAACGGGAACTTGGCAGGGAGCGTGATAGGCTCCTTGTTACGACCATCGTAAGAGAGTTGCCAGTCGGTGGTCTTCGGGTTGAAGACCACGTCGAGTGCGAATTTGGAAAGACGAGCCTCGATATAACGAGGGGCAGCGGCACGGTCGCCGGTGAGGATGTTTCCCCAGTTGCCCTGTGTGTCGATGAGGAGGTCTTTCTGTCCCATCTGCACCAAGGCGTCACCGATGGAAGCATCACCGTGAGGGTGAAACTGCATGGTGTGTCCCACGATGTTCGCCACCTTATTGTATCTTCCGTCGTCCATTCTCTTCATGGAGTGGAGGATACGTCGTTGCACAGGTTTGAGACCATCCTCGATGTGAGGAACGGCACGCTCCAGGATGACATACGAAGCATAGTCGAGGAACCAGTTTTGGTACATGCCGCTGAGATGGTGTACAGCGGAGGCGTCAAATCGGTTCACCGGCTTGTAGTCTGAATGTTGAGTGGATGTGTCGTCGTTCTGCTCGTTTTCCATGAAATCAGCAGAAATCTCCTCTTCGAGTCCGTCTTTGTCTTTAATTTCGTCGCTCATAGATAGCTTTTAATACTAATTTTGATAATTTATGGCAAAAATACAAAGAAAATTCGAGAAAAAGGCGTATCTTTGCCGAAAATTTGAAAAAAATAAGATTTAATCATGGCACAGGAAGATGTTTTTAAGAAAATTGTAAGCCATTGCAAGGAATATGGCTTCGTGTTCCCTAGTAGTGAAATTTATGATGGCTTGGCTGCCGTTTACGACTATGGTCAGAACGGTGTTGAGCTGAAAAATAATATCAAGCAGTATTGGTGGCAGAGCATGGTATTGTTGCACGAGAACATCGTGGGTCTCGATGCTGCCATCTTCATGCACCCTACTGTATGGAAGGCTTCTGGTCACGTAGATGCCTTCAACGATCCATTGATCGACAACCGTGATTCCAAGAAACGTTATCGTGCCGATGTGCTCATCGAGGATCACATGGCTAAGTACGAGGAGAAGATCGCCAAGGAGATCGCCAAGGCTAAGAAGCGCTTCGGTGATAGTTTCGACGAGGCTCAGTTCCGTGCTACCAACCCTCGTGTGTTGGAGAACCAGAAGAAGCATGATGAGCTTCATGCTCGCTATACCGAGGCTATGCAGGGACCAGACTTGGAGATGTTGAAGCAGATCATCCTTGATGAGGGTATCGTTTGTCCTATCAGCGGTACCAAGAACTGGACAGACGTTCGTCAGTTCAACTTGATGTTCTCTACCCAGATGGGTGCTGCCAGCGATGCTACCAGCAAGGTATATCTCCGTCCAGAGACAGCCCAGGGTATCTTCGTAGATTACTTGAGCGTTCAGAAGACCGGTCGTATGAAGTTGCCATTCGGTATCTGCCAGATAGGTAAGGCATTCCGTAACGAGGTGGTAGCTCGCCAGTTCGTCTTCCGTATGAGAGAGTTCGAGCAGATGGAGATGCAGTTCTTCTGCCAGCCAGGCACAGAGATGAAGTGGTTTGAGTACTGGAAGAAGGTTCGTTTGGCATGGCACGAGGCTCTCGGCATGGGTAACGAGAACTATCGTTACCACGACCACGAGAAGTTGGCTCACTATGCTAACGCCGCTACCGACATCGAGTTCAAGATGCCATTCGGCTTCAAGGAGGTGGAGGGTATCCACAGCCGTACCAACTTTGACCTTTCTCAGCACGAGAAGTACAGCGGCCGCTCTATCAAGTACTTCGATCCAGAGAAGAACGAGAGCTATGTACCTTACGATGTGGAGACCTCTATCGGTGTGGACCGTATGTTCCTCAGCGTGATGTGCCACTCTTACTGCGAGGAGAAGTTGGAGAATGGTGAGACACGTGTTGTCTTGAAGTTGCCAGAGGCATTGGCACCAGTGAAGTGTGCCGTGTTCCCATTGGACAAGAAGGATGGTCTGCCAGAGTTGGCTCGTGAGATCGTGGATGAGTTGAAGTTCCACTTCAATACTCACTATGGTGATCCTAAGGATTCCATCGGCAAGCGTTATCGCCGTCAGGATGCCATCGGTACTCCATTCTGTATCACTGTTGACCACGAGACTCCTAACGACCACAAGGTAACCTTGCGTTACCGTGACACGATGGAGCAGGAGCGTGTTGCCATCAGTGACCTCCGCAGTATCATCGAGGATCGTGTGAGCATCACCAGTGTATTGAAGAAGCTTGGTCAGGAAATCAAGAACTTCTAATCGTATATCTATCTATATATATAAATAGGTATATTAATATCGGTAATCAAATACATCTAGATGAATTTGAAGAATTTGAAATATATGTTCTTTCTGCTGATGACGGCTTTCGTGCTGTCATCATGCAGCGAGACGGACGATGACTCTCAGGCTGAGTTTGCCAACTGGCAGGCTCGCAACGACCAGGCTTTCGCCGACACCTTGGCTTTTGCCAGGCAGCAGATTAATGCTGGTAGCACGGAGTGGAAGGTGATACGCAATTGGTCGCTCAATAATCAGACGGGCAACAAGGACCAGGCTGGCAACCAGTACACTCCTTCCTACAAGGATGATGAATACATCGTAGTGCATGTCTTGGGCAAAGGTAGCAGCGAGGTGTCTCCTCTCTATACCGACTCTATCCAGATGAGTTATCGTGGAAGATTGATTCCTACCACCTCTTACAAGGATGGATATGTATATGACCAGACTTTCTCTGGTGCATACGATGCCACCAAGGCTCTTCCTACCAAGGGAGTGGCAAGCAGTTGGATAGATGGCTTCACCACTGCCTTGCAGAATATGCACGTTGGCGACCATTGGCAGGTGTTCATCCCTGAGAACTTGGGTTACGGCTCAGAGGCGAAGACGGGTATTCCTGCTTACTCCATGCTCCGCTTCGAGTTGATATTGAACGGAGTCAAGCATGGTAATGGTGCTTGGGTAATGAAATAATACATCAAATCGCCCTGTCGGCTGGAAAGGCTGGCAGGGCGATTTTGTTTGTATATGATGAGGGACGGCTAGGGTGAGAAAGCAAATCTAAAAATATGTTGCAAAGGATAAACAAGTGTTTGTGTTCGCACACATTTGGTTGACGTACATCAAAAAAATGTTAGAAACTTGCAAATTTATTCATAAAATCATTGCAGTTTCAAGGAATAGTTGTACCTTTGCATCAGAAAAAATAAGTTTTAGGTTTTTAGTTAGGTAATAGATTGTTCTAGGTTATTAGTTTGAAGGTAAAAATTAAGATTGTTATTCAAGGACGACAGGTATTAGGTTTAGAAAGGTAAATAAAAGATTGTTTATTCAAGGACGACAAATAGGTTTGGTTATCTTATAAAGGTAATTAGTGAGTATTTTGGGAATAATGATTGAAAAGAAAGTAATTATTTTATGTTTATAAAAAATGGCGATTCCTCAAATTGGGGTCGCCATTTTCTGTTATTTGGCGTTCGTTTTGCTGGATAATGGAATATCATTCGATTGATAAAAGTTATGCTATATAGTAAAAAGACTGATTATTTGATGGAGTCCATCCGCTTGGGGCGTGACATGGATCGCCGGGAGAAACTCAACCTGATTGTGGGGCTGAGCATCCCTTCTATGTTGGCGCAGATTTCCACGGTGATGATGTTCTTCATCGACGCTTCTATGGTGGGGCATCTCGGTGCTGAGGCTTCGGCTAGCATCGGACTGATAGAATCTACCACTTGGTTGATAGGCAGCTTGCTCAGTGCGGCAGCCACGGGCTTCTCGGTGCAAGTGGCGCATTTTATCGGTGCCAACGATTTTGTCAAGGCTCGACAGGTTTTTCGTCATGCCTTGATTTGTGGCTTGCTTTTTAGTGTGTGTCTTGCCTTGATAGGGGTGGCAATCCATCTGCCCTTGCCTTATTGGTTGGGTGGAGGCAGCGACATCGCCGGCAATTCCTCTCGCTATTTCTTGATTTATGCGCTGGCTTTGCCATTCATCTTTCTTTATCATACTTCGGAGATGATGCTCAAGTCGGCTGGCAATATGCACACACCGAGCGTCATGGCGATATTGGTGTGCATCTGTGACGTGGTCTTCAATTACCTGTTTATATATATATTCAAGATGGGAGTGGTCGGGGCAGCTTATGGCACAGCCTTGGCATACATCTGCATCTCCTTGCCTAACCTCTGGTTGGCGGCGTGCCAAAACAAGATTTTGAATCTTCGCCAGGATGCCGCTCGTTTCCATTGGGTGAAGGAGTATGTTCGCAATGCCTGCAAGATTAGCATTCCTATTGCCATCCAAAACATCTTGATGAGTGGTGCGCAGATAGTGAGCACCATGATTGTGGCTCCGCTAGGCAACATCGCCATCGCCGCCCATTCCTTTGCCATTACTGCGGAGAGTCTCTGCTATATGCCGGGGTATGGTATTGGTGATGCCGCTACCACCTTGGTGGGACAGACGCATGGAGCCAACCGAATGGACTTGTGCAAGAACTTCGCTTATATGACGGTGGGCTTGGGCATGGCAGTGATGGCTCTGATGGGAGTCGTGATGTATGTCTTCGCTCCAGAGATGATAGGTCTGTTGTCGCCAGTGGAATCTATCCAGGAATTGGGTACCACCTGTTTGCGCATCGAGGCTTTCGCCGAACCGTTCTTTGCGGCAAGCATCGTCACCTATAGTGTCTGTGTGGGAGCAGGAGATACCTTCAAGCCTGCTGCCATCAACCTCAGTACGATGTGGTTTGTGCGCCTCACCTTGGCATACGGCTTGTCGAAGAGTTACGGCTTGGAGGGAGTCTGGATAGCCATGGCAGTGGAGCTGACGTTCCGAGGCATCCTCTTCTTGGTGCGACTCTTCCGTGGGTCTTGGACGAAGAGTTTCAACGTGAGCCGATAAGGTGGGCTTTCAGGGGAGCCGAGGAAGGTGTGTTAACGCAATGTTAGGGCACGTCTGGGCAAATGTTAGTTTTATGTTAAGAAAGCAGGTATTTAGGATGTTTTCACTCTAAATACTTGCAACGTCTCTTTAATTATGTTATTTTTGCACCCCGAAAGTTACCTAAAATGAAGGGTATTACGTATCTTTAGTATCGAGGAGGAACATGGCAAACAACTCGAAAGACGAGGAAAATATTTAATTTACAACTATAACAATGAAGTTAAAGCAAATTTTCGTAGCAGCGATGATGCTGCTTGCTACAGGTAGTATGATGGCACAGCAGATGCCACAGATACCTGTTGACAAGAATGTGAGAATCGGTCACCTCGACAATGGCTTGACCTATTACATTCGTCACAACAATTTCCCTGAGCATGTAGCTAGTTTCTACATTGCACAGAAGGTGGGTTCCATCAATGAGAATGACGACCAGCGTGGTTTGGCTCACCTCTTGGAGCACTTGGCTTTCAATGGCTCCGAACATTTCCAGGGAAACAGTCTCCAGAACTATCTCCAGAGCATCGGCGTGGAGTATGGCAAGAACTTGAATGCCTACACTAGCATCGACAAGACGGTATATTATTTCACGGATGTTCCTACTACCCGTGCCACCGCTGTCGATTCCTGCATGTTGATTCTCAAGGATTGGAGTAATGGTATCTCTCTGACGAAGGAGGCGATAGAGGGTGAGCGTGATGTCGTTCACAATGAGTATCGTATGAGAATGGTAGGTCAGCAGCGTATGTTGGAGCGTTCTCTCCCTGCTCTCTATCCTGGCAGCAAGTATGGTTATCGTATGCCTATCGGTTTGATGAGCATCATCGACGGTTGCGATCCAGAGACCTTGCGTGCTTACTATCGCAAGTGGTATCGTCCAGACAACCAGGCTATCATCATCGTAGGTGATGTGGATGTGGATCATATCGAGGCTCAGATCAAGAAACTCTTCAGTGGCATCAAGGTTCCTGCCAATGCTGCCAAGGTGATTCCTGAGACCGTGCCAGACAACAATACTCCTATCTATGTCATCGACAAGGACAAGGAGCAGAATTTCGACCTTGCTTTGGTTAGCATGAAGCACGATGCTACTCCTGATTCCTTGAAGGGTGGCATCGACTATTTGGCTAGCTCTTATGTCAAGGGTGCTCTTACTGCGATGTTGAATGCTCGTTATGCTGAGAAGGCATTGGAGCCTGACTGCCCATTCTTGCAGGCTGGTTGCGATGATAGCGAGTACTTGGTATCTCGTACCAAGGATGCTTTCAATATCAATGTGGTGGCTAAGCCAGGCAAGATGTTGGAGGCTTACGGCGCTGCCCTTCGTGAGGCTAAGCGTGCCAAGGACTTCGGTTTCACTGCTTCTGAGTACTTGCGTTACAAGGATGACTTCATGAGCAGCTTGGACAAGATCTATTCTAATCGTGACAAGATGAAGAACGAGCAGTTCACTACTCAGTATGTGGATAACTTCATCGCCAACGAGCCTATCCCATCAGTGGAGGATGAATATCAGATCTATAAGATGATGGTGCCAAACCTCCCTGTGGATGTCGTGAATGCTTATGCCAAGAAGTTGATTTGTGAGACAGATACCAACTTTGTTACTCTCGTGATGATGCGTGATGCTGAGGGTGCCGTTTATCCTACTCAAGAGCAACTCGCCAATGTCGTTAAGCAGGTACGTGGCGAGAAGTTGGAGGCTTATGTGGACAACGTAAAGCAGGAGCCTTTGATGGCACAGCTTCCTAAGGCTGGCAAGATCAAGAAGACTACAGAGAACAAGCAGTTCGGATTCAAACTCTTGACACTCTCTAATGGTGCCAAGGTCGTATTGAAGAAGACTGATTACAAGAACGACGAGGTACAGTTTGTTGCATCTGCCTTGGGTGGTAGCTCTGCTTTCGACAAGAAGGACTATCGTGAGGTGAAGATGATGCCTAGCTTGATGAATGCTAGTGGCTTGGGCAATTTCTCCAACCATGATTTGGAGAAGGCTTTGGCTGGTAAGATTGCTTCTTGCGGCTTCAGTCTCTCTAAGTATCGCCATGGTTTGGGCGGTTCCTCTACTCCTAAAGACTTGGAGACCTTGATGCAGCTCATCTACTTGAACTTGACCAATATCAGCAAGGACGAGAAGAACGTGGCCAACCTCATCGCTACTCAGGCAAATGCCCTTGACAACCAGAGCAACAACCCTCAGGCTGTGTTCCAGGATTCATTGAGCAGCACCATGTATCATGGTGAGAAGTTCTATCGTTCCATGACTTCTGCTGAAGTGAAGAGTGTCAACTATGACCGTGCGCTCGAACTCGGCAAGCAGCTCTATGGCAACGCCAAGGATTATACCTTCTACTTTGTAGGTAACTTCGATGAGAAGCAGATTCTTCCTTTGATCGAGCAGTATATCGCTTCATTGCCAAGCAATGGCAAGCAGTTTAAGAATAAGGAGACATTGCCAGTGAAGGGCGAGGTAGTCAACAAGTTCACCAAAGCAATGGAGAACCCACAGGACATCGCAGCTGAGATTTGGTGTTCAGAGGCTCCTTATACATTGAAGAACTCTGTATTGTCAGACATCGTGGGTCGTTTGGTAGGTATGGATTACAACCGTAACATCCGTGAGACCCTCAGTGCAGCTTACTATGCTGGAGCAGATGGCATGGCAAGCTTGAGAATGGATGGCAAGACTATGTTAGTAGGTCTCGTAGGTAATGCGATGATGAACCCAGACAAGTCTAAGGATGCAATCCCTTGCTTCTATTCTGGTTTGAAGACTGCCATGGAAAATCCTAATGTAGAGGACCTCCAGAAGGTAAAGGAGATTCTCTTGAAGCAGGCTGATGTCAGCGTTAAGCAGAATGGTTACTGGATGGGTGTTATCTCCCAATACTTGACCTATGGCATGGATACTCATACTGACTATAAGAAGACTGTAAGTGCAGTAGATGCCAACGCTGTGAAGGACTTCTTGAAGAATGTTGTGATGAAGGATGGCAACCACATCGAGGTCATCATGCACGCAACAAAAGCAGGTGAAAATAAGTAAACATCACTCGAAATAGTAAAAATCCCGATACAAATCTTGTTGTATCGGGATTTTTTCGTAACTTTGCCGCCGTTTTAATGTTTTAATTTGATTACCAGATGAAAAAGTTTATTTTGTCCTTGACACTCTTGTGTGGATGTGTCTTGGGAAGTCAGGCTCAGCTCTTGTATAAGGTGAGCAAAGACAGTTCCGACGTGAAGCCTTCTTATATCGTGGCTTCCAATCGCTTGATCAATCCGATGGGTACCATCACTCAGGTGAGTGAGCTGAGAAATGCCATGACCGATACCGATCAGATGTATTTCGAGGTAAACAAGGCGGCTTATCAAGAAACCATCAATGGTGCTAAGAAACTGGCTGACGGCAAGACTCTTCTCAGTTTGCTTACTCCGGCTCAGCAGACAAAACTTAATGCTTTCCTCAAGAAATACATGGAGGTGGATTTCCGTAGTCCCTATGTACAGAAAAAGTATGGTAACCTGACTCCTGCTGCCTTGATGGAAGATATGGAGCAGTTGCTCTTTGTGGCCAACCACATGGGTATGTATGATCCTACTCATACTTTCGACCAGTATTTTGAAGCACAGGCAAAGGCAAACAATGAGACTGTAGGCGGTTTAAGTGATGTGGATGCTTATATCAATGCTACCTATAAGAGTGACCTGAAGCAGCAAGTGGCTCGCTTGGTAGAGTTTCTGGAGAATGAGCCTACAGAGTTGGCCAAGTTGAATAAGGCTGTAGGTGCTTTCAAGGCACAGGACGTAGATGCTGCTTTCAAGGCTACTGGCGCTCATGTTTCTCAGGCAACTCTTGAGGCTTGGGCTGCAAAGGTGCAGACTGTGATGGCAGAGAAGCCAACCTTCTTTGTTGTTGATGCCGCCAATTTAGGTGGTGAGAATGGTCTTCTCCAGTTGCTCCGCAATGCGGGTTGCAAAGTAGAAAAGTAATAAACTGAGCCCTTTTCTTTTAAGTGGGCTCAGTGAATAATTATATAGACCTAAAATCCGCAACTATCATCCAATACACGATTAAGGGTAGATTTATGA
>SAMEA104315437__coassemble_237_pt1 | contig 42075 bp, 40 predicted proteins | sample SAMEA104315437__metabat2_high_PE_027 | metagenome-assembled genome bin SAMEA104315437 (sample SAMEA104315437) | gut metagenome | biome: Monkey gut; feature: monkey-associated habitat; material: faeces | place: China | collected 2013
TGTCAACTTCTTTAGAATAGATCATATTCGCTAAAATTTATATTAATGAATATATAAACGGTATATTTTCTTTTGTCTTTTTGTTTGCTTGTCCTATAAATTGTATGCTGAAACATACGCCTCTTCGTGAGAGTAATTGGCACAGAGTGCCTTTTTTCGACCACAAAAGTACAAAAAATATCGGGAAAATACCTAAAAATGGGTATTCTTTTTAACTCTTTAACCTATTTCTTGCTTTTTTTCTTGGGTTTGTGCGCTTTTTGGTGTATCTTTGCAAACTGAAAATTGCAATTTTAGTTTGATTATGATAGAAGTTAAGATAAAGGATGCGGCTCTCCAGAAGGCTGCCGAAGAGGGAATGGATGAATTCGTGGGCGTGTTTGTCGATGCCACACTCGATGCCATCGGTGGACAGTTGACTGCCGAGAACATGGCGCAGCTCAACAGCGACCAAATCACACTTCTCGCTTGGCATTTCCTCCACGAGGAGATGATGGACGGCGGCATGATTCAGCTCATCCACAATGGATTCGGTGGCTTCATCTTCCGCAATCCTACCGACAAGGCTTTCCGCAACTGGGGCTTAGTCGAACTGGGCAAGCTCATCAACAAGGCTCACTTTGCCTACAAGAAGGCGGCGCCTGAGGTTGAGAAGGACATGAGCGACGAGGACTTCATGGCTCTCTACGAGAAATACCCTGAGTTTGACGACTACGACGACCTCTTCGTCGAGAACGAGGAGGAGTGGACCAGCAAGGTGGCTTACTACATCGACGAGCATATCGACCGATTCGCGGTAATTAATGAATAATTTAGAATTAAGAATTAATAATTGATAATGAGGGCATTCTGATGATGTCGGGGACCTGATGTTGGGAGCCTTATACATTATTTATATAATAACATATCCTATTTAGCTGATTATATATAATAACATATATATCCATTATATACAATAACATATATAGCGCATGAATAAGCAAGAACAGGAACTTCGCAAGAAAAGTCCTATACAGATACGCAACAAGAAGGCTTCCTTCGAGTACTTCTTCGTTGACACTTATACCGCCGGCATCGTGCTGACGGGTACTGAAATCAAGTCTATCCGAGGCGGCAAGGCTTCGCTCGTGGATTGCTATTGTGACTTCTACAATGGCGAACTCTGGGTGAAGGGCATGAACATCTCTCCTTATTTCTATGGTTCGTTTGGCAACCATGAGGCTCGTCGTGACCGTAAGTTGCTGCTCACCAAGCGTGAGTTGAGAAGACTGGAGGAAGACGCCAAGCAACCGGGTTACACCATCGTGCCTACGCTCGTCTTCATCGACGACCACGGACGTGCCAAGGTTGACATCGCCCTCTGCAAGGGTAAGAAGGAGTATGACAAGCGTCAGACCCTGAAGGAGAAGGAGGACAGAAGAGAGATGGACCGTGCGATCAAGCACTTCTAGTTAAAATGATAAATAATAAATTATAAATCACAAATATTGGCATGGTGTTCTTGCGCCATGTCAATCTAATATTTCAGATGAGCAAGACCATAAGAGAGATTGTGAAGGAGAGGATTCTGATTCTCGACGGTGCCATGGGTACGGAGATTCAGAAGTATAACTTGGCGGAAGAGGATTTCCGTGGCGAGCGTTTCAAGGATGCGCCGGGACAGATGAAGGGTAACAACGATATGCTCAACCTCACTCGTCCTGAAGTCATCTCGGATATCTATCGCCGATACTTGGAGGCGGGAGCAGACTTGATTACTGCCAACACCTTCTCCTCGCAACGTATTTCGCAAGCCGACTATCACCTGGAGGAGGCTGCCAGGGAGATGGCTTACGAGGGTGCTCGCTTGGCACGTATCCAAGCCGACAAATATTCTACCGAGGACAAACCTCGTTTTGTGGTAGGTACGGTAGGTCCTACCAACAAGACTTGTTCGATGAGCCCAGACGTGAGCAATCCTGCTGCACGTGAAATTACATACGATGAACTTTTTGCTGATTATTGTGAGCAGATAGACGGTCTCATAGAGGGTGGCGTGGATGCCATCATGATGGAGACCATCTTCGACACGCTCAATGCCAAGGCAGGTATCGATGCTGCCTTGACCACCATGCGCAAGCACGGCAAGGACCTGCCAATCATGATCAGTCTCACTGTGAGCGACTTGGCTGGCAGAACCCTCAGCGGACAGACCGTGGAGGCTTTCCTTGCTAGTTTGTCTCCTTATCCTATCTTCTCCGTGGGCATGAACTGTGCTTTCGGTGCGCCTCAGATGAAACCTTTCATCCAAAAGATAGGTGCCATCGCTCCATGGTATATCAGTGCGCATCCAAACGCTGGTCTGCCTAACGAGATGGGTGAGTATGACGAGACCCCAGAGAGTATGGCTCCGAAGATTAAGGAGTTTATCGACCAGGGATTGGTCAACATCATCGGTGGATGCTGCGGCACTTCACCGGAGTTTATCGCTCGATATAATGAGATGGCGAAGGGCAAACGACCACATCAGGTGGTGGAGAAACCTAAGACCATGTGGTTGTCGGGACTGGATATTCTCGATGTGGATGCCCACGTGAAACTGCCGATGGATGCCTCACGCTTCGTCAATGTAGGCGAGCGATGCAACGTGGCTGGTAGTAGGAAGTTCTTGCGACTCATCAATGAGAAAGGTTATGAGGAGGCATTGGACATCGCCCGCAAACAGGTGGCTGATGGTGCCGCAGTCGTCGATGTCAACATGGACGACGGACTCTTGGATGCCAAGAAGGAGATGGTCAACTTCCTCAATATGATAGCGGCGGAGCCAGACATCGCCAAGGTGCCTATCATGATCGACTCCTCGAAGTGGGATGTCATCACGGCAGGTTTGAAGTGCTGCCAAGGCAAGTGTATCGTCAACTCTATCTCGCTCAAGGAAGGCGAGGAGGTATTCATCTCCCATGCCAAGGATGTGATGCGATATGGTGCGGCAGTCGTGGTAATGTGCTTCGACGAGATAGGTCAGGCTACCACCTACGAGCGACGTATCGAGATAGCGAGCCGTGCTTATCACATTCTCGTTGACCAGGTGGGGATGAATCCGCTTGACATCATCTTCGACCCTAACGTGCTCGCCATTGCCACTGGTATGGAGGAGCACGACAACTATGCCGTGGAGTTCATCCGTGCTACGGAATGGATACATCAGAATCTGCCAGGAGCACACGTGAGCGGTGGTGTCAGCAACCTCTCGTTCTCGTTCCGTGGCAACACTTATATCCGTGAGGCGATTCACTCGGTGTTCTTGCACTGTGCCCAGTTGAAGGGCATGGACTTCGGTATTGTCAATGCCAAGGCAAGAATGGACTATGCCAAGATTCCGCAAGACCAGTTGCAAGTGATAGAGGACGTGGTGCTGAATCGTCGCAAGGGTGCAGCCGAGGATTTGATAGAGATGGCGACTGCCATCAAGGAGAAGGCGGACGCTGCCAAAGCCGCTGCCAAGGCTGGAGGGGTGGCTCCCAAGAAACCTGCCGCTCCAGAATGGCGCAAGGATTCGGTAGAAGACCGATTGAAATATGCCCTTCGCAAGGGTATCTCAGAATATCTACCGGTTGATATAGACGAGGCTCTCGCCAAGTATCCTCATGCCGTGGATGTCATCGAGGGACCTCTGATGGCTGGTATGAACGAGGTGGGAGAACTCTTTGGTGAAGGAAAAATGTTCTTGCCCCAGGTGGTGAAGACGGCTCGTACCATGAAGGTGGCTGTCGGCATCCTTCAACCTCATATCGAGGCAGAGAAATCAGGCGGCTCTACCAAGGCTGGCAAGGTCATCATGGCGACGGTGAAGGGTGATGTGCATGACATCGGTAAGAACATCGTCTGTGTGGTGATGTCATGTAACAACTTCGACATCATCGACCTAGGAGTGATGGTACCTGCCGAGCAAATCGTCAAAAAGGCGGTGGAGGAGCACGTGGATGCCATCGGTCTGAGCGGTCTGATTACTCCTTCGCTCGACGAGATGGTGCATGTTGCCAAGGAAATGCAAAAGGCAGGTTTGCGCATCCCTATCATGGTGGGTGGCGCGACAACCAGCGAGTTGCATGTGGCTCTCAAGATAGCTCCGGAATATGACGGACCGGTGGTCTGGGTGAAGGATGCCAGTTTGAATGCCGGTATCTGTACCCGCCTCTTCGACCCTGTTGAGGGACCGAAGTTCGTGAAAGAGCTGGACGAACGCTATGAGAAGATGAGAAGTGAGTATCATGAGCGCCAGTCGAAACTCGTGAGCCTGGAGGAGGCGAGAAAGAACAACTTGAATCTTTTTGGGTAAAAATAGTATTTTAAGGATAAAGAAAAAAATAAAATCATCAATCAATATGTGTAGTACATTGTGCCATATAAAAGATGCATCGTGAATGACACATAGTACATTGCACATTACACATTGTACATTATACATAATATATTAAATAGGTATTAGAATATGATCAAGACTATCATTTTTGATATGGGTGGCGTCATCATCACGCTCGACCCGAATGAGGCACTGCGCCGCTTTGCTGTATTGGGCATGAATGACTTCGTGAAACAGATGGACCCCTATACGCAAGGCGGTATCTTCGGAGAGTTGGAAGAAGGAAAACTCTCGGAGGAGGAGTATCGCCAGAGACTCTCGGAGATATGTGGCAGAACGCTCTCATATGAAGAGATACAACACAGTTGGATGGGCTATATGAAGGAAGTGCCCGCCAGAAACCTCGCCTTGTTGCGCAAGTTGAAGAAGGAAGGCTATCGCATCGTGCTGTTGTCGAATACCAATCCTTACATCGCCGACTGGACGGACTCGGAGAATTGGGACGGCGAGCATCATGCCATCCAGGACTATTTCGATGCTATCTATCGTAGCTTTGAGGTGAAGTATATGAAACCAAATGAGAATTTCTTCCGCCATGTGTTGCAGCACGAACGATTGTTGCCAGAGAATGCGCTCTTTATCGACGATGGTCCACGCAACTGTGCTGCGGCAAGCGAGCTGGGCATCCGCACCTTCTGTCCACAGAATGGGGCAGACTGGACGGAAGAAATTTACAAGTACTTGGAATAGAAATGGAATTGAGGGGAAGTGATAACTTCCCTTGGCTTCTATAACTTCCCCAATGCGAAACTTAAATAAAATAAATAATATTGCAATAATTTTGTACTCTGCTTGAAATGTAGTACTTTTGCAAAAAAAATAAAAACTAGGGCGGCTTCTGTCGTCCAAACATGCATAAAGAAATGGGATTAAAGAAGAAAAGATGGCATTGCTTGCCTGGTCAGCCTCTTACAGAGCTCGACAAGCAAGTGATGTATTGGGAAAATAAGGGTAAGCTCGTGCCTACCCGTGAATTGATTAAGACTCCAGAGCAGATTGAGGGCATCCGCAAGAGTGGTGTCGTCAATACTGGTTGCTTGGATGCGGTGGCTGAGGCTATCCGTCCGGGTATGAACACGCAGGAGATTGATGATATCTGTATGCAGTATTGCAAGGATCATAATGCGATTCCTGCTTGCCTCAACTACGAGGGCTATCCTAAGAGCGTATGCACCAGCATCAATGAGGTGGTATGCCATGGTATTCCTAAGGAGGAAGATGTATTGCAGGAGGGTGACATCGTCAATGTCGATATGACCACCATCGTGGATGGCTATTATGCTGATGCTTCGCGTATGTTCATCATCGGTAAGACTACCCCAGAGAAGGAGCAGTTGGTGCGTGTGGCAAAGGAATGCTTGGAGATCGGTGCTGAGGTGGCTAAGCCTTACAGCTTCGTAGGCGACATCGGTCATGCCATCGAGAAGCACTGCAAGAAGTATGGTTATGGCGTGGTACGCGACTTGTGTGGACATGGCGTGGGATGCGAGTTCCACGAGGAGCCAGAGGTGCTTCACTTTGGTCATAAGGGCACGGGCATGTTGCTTGTTCCTGGTATGGTGTTCACCATCGAACCAATGATCAATATGGGTACTTGGAAGGTGTTTATCGATGCCGACGATCCATACGGATGGGAGGTCATCACTGGCGATGAGAAACCATCAGCTCAGTGGGAGCATACCTTCGTCATGACAGAGCATGGCGTGGAAGTGCTCACGTACTAATATATAATAAGGTGAAACCTGTAGGGCGTGATGCCCAATGATAATAGGTGTAAAAGTCATGGAAGAAAAGAAAGATATTTATATTTTGGGTATAGAGAGCAGTTGTGATGACACTTCTGCTGCGGTACTCAGAAATGGAGTGCTGCTGAGCAATGTCACGGCATCGCAGGAGGTGCATCGTGCATACGGCGGTGTGGTTCCGGAGTTGGCTTCTCGTGCGCATCAGCAGAACGTGGTACCTGTGGTCGATCAAGCTATCAAGCGTGCTGGCATCACCAAGGAGGACTTGAGTGCTGTCGCTTTTACCCGTGGACCTGGTTTGATGGGCTCGCTCTTGGTGGGTGTTAGTTTTGCCAAGGGATTCGCCCGTTCCTTGAACATTCCGCTCATTGATGTCAACCATTTGCAGGGACATGTGATGGCTCATTTCATCAAGGAGAGCGATGATGACCAGTCGGCTCCTCCATTCCCATTTATCTGTCTTTTGGTATCGGGTGGTAATTCCCAGATTGTCAAGGTGAATGCCTACAACGACATGGAAGTGTTGGGACAGACCATCGATGATGCGGCAGGTGAGGCTATCGACAAGTGTGCCAAGGTGCTGGAGTGGGGCTATCCTGGTGGTCCTATCGTGGATAAGTACGCTCGACAGGGCAATCCGAAGGCATATACGTTTGCTGAACCGCATATCCCAGGACTCAACTATAGTTTCTCTGGTTTCAAGACGAGTTTCCTCTATAGTCTTCGTAAATGGGTGGCTGCCGATCCAGACTTCGTTGAGAAAAACAAGTTTGACTTGGCGGCGAGCATCGAGTTTACGATTGTCGATATCCTGATGAAGAAGTTGCGTATGGCAGTGAAGCAGACGGGCATCAAGCATGTGGCAGTAGCCGGTGGTGTGTCAGCCAATAATGGCTTGCGCAATGCCTTTCATGATCACGCCAAGCGTTTCGGATGGACGATTTACATTCCGAAGTTCAGCTATACGACCGATAATGCGGCGATGATAGGATGCGTGGGTACATTCAAGTATCGCGACAAGGACTTCGCCACTATCGACTTGCCAGCGTACTCTAAGGTGACGTTCAAGTAAATTCAGTAGCCAATATGGCGTATGCCCTAATTATTAATTCTTAATTCTAAATTAAACTCGATGGAATTTGAAAGCAAAATATTGAGCAAGAGCATCTCTGAGATGCTATACAACAGTGATAAAACTTTGGGTACAGCAGAGAGTTGTACCGGTGGTCGCATCGCTGAGGCAATCATTTCAGTACCGGGTGCCTCCGACTATTTCAAGGGTGGCATCGTGTCTTATACCAATGAGGTGAAGGAAAGCATCTTGGGTGTGAGTCATCAGGTGTTGGAAGAGCAAACTGCCGTGTGTGAGGAAGTGGCTAAGGAGATGGTGATCGGTGCCATCAAGGCTTTGGATGTGGACTATGCTGTCTCTGCCACTGGCGTGGCTGGTCCTACTGGTGGTACTCCAGAGATTCCTGTAGGAACTATTTGGATAGGCTATGGTAGTAAGGACGAAGTGCGCACCGTGAAGTTGAGCGAGGACTTCGGTCGTGACATCAACTTGGCGATTGCAACCAATACCGCCTTGAAGTCCATCCTCTCATTCCTCCAAGAACACGAGGAAGAGTTGAAGAAAGAGAAAAATCAAGAGTAAGATAGGAGCGAGGGGAAAGGCGACTTTTCTCTCGCTTTTTCTTTTTGATGGACAGTTGAAATCTCAGGCAAGCAGAAATTTCTTACTAGCAGATAGATAGGAGATTACACGACTTTTGAATGAAAAATAGGCAAATAAGGCGGTTGAAGTATGAAAAAATCTTAAAAGATTGGCTCCACGAACCTATAATTTTGTGTATCCAAGAAATATTTGTAATTTTGCACTCTGTTTGGAATAGGTATCAATTAACGAATTAGAAAATTAAAGATAGAAATGTCTAAGATTTGTCAAATTACAGGTAAGAAGGCACAGTTAGGTTGCAATGTGTCTCACTCAAAGCACCGTACAAAGAGAAGCTTTGACGTTAACCTTTTCAGCAAGAAATTCTACTATGTAGAAGAGCAATGCTGGATTAGCCTCAAGATCAGTGCTGCTGGTCTTCGTCTCATTAACAAGGTAGGTCTCGACGCTGCCCTGAAGCAAGCTGTTTCTAAGGGTTATGTTGATTGGAAGGACATTAAAGTAATAGGAGAATAATATCATGGCAAAGAAAGCAAAAGGTAATAGAGTACAAGTTATCCTCGAGTGCACTGAGCATAAGAACAGTGGTATGCCAGGTACAAGCCGTTACGTGACTACCAAGAATCGTAAGAACACTCCTGAGCGTCTTGAGTTGATGAAGTACAACCCAATCCTTAAGAAGATGACTCTTCACAAGGAGATTAAGTAAGCTAGCTTACAAGTTTATAAACAATTTTATCAATTAAATAGACTATGGCAAAGAAAGCGGTCGCTACCCTCCACGAAGGTAACATGGATGGTCGCGCATATACAAAGGTTATCAAGATGGTTAAGAGCCCTAAGACTGGTGCTTACGTTTTCGATGAGAAGATGGTACCTAATGAGGCTGTTAAGGATTTCTTCAAGGACTAATTGTTTAGTACTTAATATATCGGAAGGTTGCATTTCGTAAGAAGTGCAACCTTTTTTTGTTTTATTCGTGGCTTGAGAGAGAAAAAGTCGCCTCGAAATTTGGTGTTCTCGATGATTTCCTTTATCTTTGCAAAGAATATGTTAGCCCTATTGTGGGGCTATGGGGATGTACCCCTAGTTAATGAGTAATATTTTTGCAAAAATAGATATATATTTATGGGACTTTTTGGTTTATTCAGTAATAAGAAAAAGGAGACTCTCGACAAGGGACTCGAAAAGACGAAAGAGAGTGTATTCAGTAAGTTGGCTCGTGCCGTAGCTGGTAAGTCAACTGTAGATGACGATGTCCTCGACGACCTGGAAGAGGTGCTCATCACTTCTGATGTTGGCGTGGAGACTACCGTCAAGATTATCCATCGCATAGAAGATAGGGTGGCTCGTGATAAGTACGTCTCTACCTCTGAACTCAACAAGATTTTGCGTGAGGAGATTGCCAACCTCTTGTCTGAGAATCATTCCGATGACAATGAGGATTGGGATTTGCCTGCTGACCACAAGCCATACGTGATTTTGGTGGTCGGTGTCAATGGTGTGGGCAAGACCACTACGATTGGCAAGTTGGCATACCAGTTTAAGAAGGCTGGTAAGAAGGTTTATCTCGGTGCAGCCGATACCTTCCGTGCAGCTGCAGTGGAGCAAATCTCCATCTGGGGTGAGCGTGTTGGTGTTCCTGTGGTGAAGCAGCAGATGGGTTCCGATCCTGCTTCTGTCGCTTTCGATACCTTGCAGAGCGCCAAGGCGAATGGCGCGGATGTTGTTCTCATTGATACCGCTGGCCGTTTGCACAACAAGGTCAACTTGATGAACGAGTTGAAGAAAATCAAGGATGTGATGAAGAAGGTGATTCCTGAGGCTCCAGATGAGGTGATGCTTGTTTTGGACGGTAGTACCGGACAGAATGCTTTTGAGCAAGCCAAGCAGTTCTCGGCGGTTACCAATATCACCTCGCTTGCCATTACCAAGCTCGATGGAACAGCAAAGGGTGGTGTCGTCATTGGTATATCCGACCAGTTGAAAGTGCCTGTCAAGTATATCGGTCTTGGCGAGGCGATGGAAGATTTGCAGCTCTTCAATAAGAATGAGTTTGTCGATTCTCTCTTCAAGAAGGAATAATCTTCAGGAAGAATAGGGCTTTCGGAATGATGATATTCCGTAAAGGCATCAATGGTATGAGTGATAGAATAATTAGAAACAAGAAAGTGAAGAAAAACGAGATAGATATAATTACGATGGGCTGTTCCAAAAACCTGGTTGACAGCGAGTTGTTGATGAAGCAGTTTGAGGCGAATGGTTATCATTGCGTCCACGACTCCAAGCGTCCGCAAGGTGAAATCGCCGTTATCAATACGTGTGGCTTCATCGAGGATGCCAAGCAGGAAAGCATCGACACCATCTTGGAGTTTGTGCAACGCAAGCAGGAAGGCAAGTTGAAGAAATTGTATGTCATGGGTTGTCTTTCTCAGCGTTATCAGAAGGAATTGGAAGCCGAAATCCCAGAGGTAGATAAGTTTTATGGCAAGTTCAACTACAAGCAGTTGTTGTCTGAGTTGGGCAAGGCTGATGTGGCATCTTGCGATGGTCGCCGTCATCTTACAACCCCACGTCATTATGCTTATCTGAAGATTTCTGAAGGATGCGATCGCCATTGTGCTTATTGTGCCATTCCTATCATCACCGGCAAGCATGTGAGTCGTCCGAAGGAGGAGATTCTCAATGAGGTGAGAGAGATGGTGGCAGAAGGCGTGAAGGAATTTCAGGTCATCGCGCAGGAACTTACCTATTATGGCGTTGACATAGATGGCAAGCATCATATCACCGAGTTGATTTCTGAGATGGCTGACATCCCTGGCGTGAAGTGGATTCGCTTGCATTATGCTTATCCTAACCAGTTCCCGATGGACTTGTTGGATGTGATGCGTGAGAAGCCTAACGTTTGCAACTATCTCGATATAGCCTTGCAGCATATCAGTGATCACATGTTGGATAGAATGCATCGCCATGTCAGCAAGCAGGAGACGATGGACTTGATTCTAGTGATGCGTGAAAGAGTGCCGGGACTTCATCTTCGAACTACCTTGATGGTGGGTTTCCCTGGTGAGACGGAAGAGGACTTCCTGGAATTGATGGAGTTTGTGAAGTGGGCTAGATTTGAGCGAATGGGAGCCTTCGCCTATTCTGAGGAAGAAGGTACTTATAGTGCCAAGCATTATGAGGATGATGTTCCTCAGGAGGTGAAGCAGAGACGTTTGGATCAGTTGATGGCACTTCAGCAAGACATCAGTGCCGAGTTGGAAGCTGAGAAGGTAGGCAAGGAGATGAAAGTGATCATCGACCGAAAGGAGGGCGATTACTACATCGGTAGAACAGAGTTTTGTTCGCCAGAAGTCGATCCTGAGGTTCTGATTCCTGCCACCAAGAGATTGCGAGTTGGCAATTTCTATCAGGTGAAGATTACTTCAAGCGAAGAGTTTGACCTCTACGGAGAATTGGTTTAAGAATTTCAACGAGTACGGAGATTCATGTAAGGATAGAATTTCCGACGTAATAACGGGAATTCAATTACGAATAGAGTTTCCATCATCAAATGGAGACTCTAATATGATTGGATTTTCCAATGAAAAAACGGAGATATTAGAATGAATAATAAGCAATATATCGCTGAGTTGGCGCGACAGACCGGATTCTCGCAGGATGATACACAACGTCTTGTGAGAAAGGTCATCGATGCTATGATAGACCAATTTGAGCAGGGAGCGCAAGTGACAATTCCTGACTTTGGTACATTTGAGATGAAGAAGAGATTGGAGCGTGTGGTCGTCAATCCAATTTCTAAGAAGCGCCAGTTGGTGCCACCAAAGTTGGTGTTGGGCTTTCGTCCGTCTGACTCTGTGAAAGAGAAACTAAAGAATGGAGGAGGAGAAGATGAGTAAGTCAAATATTTCTAGACTGGCGAAGTCTATTTCTAGCAAGCATGGTCTTACCCAGGCAGAAGCGGAGCGTTTTATCTCCAAGATGTTCGAGGTGGCCAACGAGGGACTTCATGAGGATAAACTCCTCAAGATAAAGTGGTTGGGCACATTTAAGGTGACACCTGTCAAGGATCGTGAGAGCGTGGATGTCAATACGGGCGAGCGAATCGTGATTGAGGGCAGAGACAAGATTAGTTTCACTCCCGACAACATCTTGAAGGAGATTGTCAATAAGCCATTCGCCCAGTTTGAGACCGTTGTCGTCAATGACGGTGTCGATTTCTCCGACATTGATGAGAAGTTTTCTCTTCAGGCTGTTCCTGCAGAACCTATTGCTGCAGAGATGCCAAGCACGATTGGTGAGCAGAAGACGGCTGAAGCGTCAATTGGTCAACCGGAGTCAAAAAACTTTGATGAGTCGAAAAATACCGGCGAACAAAAGGTTGCCAATCAGCCAACTGCGGAAGTTTATCCAAGTGCAGAAGCACAACCGATGGCAGAAGAGCAGTCGATGGCAGGAGAGCAACCGATGGCAGAAGAGCAACCGATGGCAGAAGAGCAACAAATGCAGCCTTTAGTAGGAAATACTACTGGCGAGCAAGAATCTCTTGTAAACGAAGATATACTCACCAAAGAAAGTTCATTGGTTAAGAATGCTTCTGACAATGAGGCAGGAACGAGCAATGAGGCAGTAGCAAGCAATAATGCTGTGCCAAGCAATGCTGCGGCAATGAGCAATGAGGCAGTAGCAAGCAATAATGCAGCAATGAGCGATGGTGCTGTGCCAAGTGAAGAGCCAGCTGCTGAAGTCGGAGAGGAAGTGCATTTTCATTACTTGATGATACCTAAGTATTTGGTAGCCATCATCTGCCTCGTATTTGTTATATTGTTGGGCGGTATGGGATGGTTTGCCTTCAACTTTGGTAAGATGCAGGCACAGCGTGACAAACTGGCGATGCAATTACAGACGATAAAGAAGCCAACTCCAGTAGCCACGAAAGATTCGACCCAGACGAGTGCAGAGGATTCTGCCGCTCTCGCTTTGAAGATAAAAGCCCAAGAGGATAGCATTCGAATGGCTGAAACCAGTAAGGCTGTAGAAATGGCGGAAAAGTCGGAGCAAGGTCGTGTAGAGGGACAGGCTTTGACAAATACGTCCTCATCTCAAATTGGTACATCGTCCAAAGAAAAAGGTTCTTCTCAGGCTAAAGGCACTGCTCCATCAGAGCCAAGAAGTTCTGCTTATGATGCAGACCCACGAGTCAGAACTGGTGCCTATCGCATTGTTGGTGTGGCTCAGACGGTAACTGTGAAAGAGGGACAAACTCTCGCTAGACTCAGCAGTCTGTATCTGGGTCCAGGAATGGAGTGCTATGTGGAGGCAGTGAACGGAAAGTCTGAAGTAAAAGTCGGACAAAAGATAAGAATTCCAAAATTGGAACTCAAGCGCAAGAAGAAATAATTGGGTGATTTTCTCTTGCCAACATTTAGATGTTGGCAAGAGAAGGAAATGATAAAATCCCCAATCCTTAGGAAAGTTATCCTTGGGATTGGGGATTTGGCGTTTTATAGCTCGAATACACCTCGCAAAGCCATTCTTGCCACCTTCTCATATTCTTCGCCAAGGTCTGCGAAGCGGAGCACACAGTTGGCTGCCGCATGTTTCACACCCATGTTGTCACCTTGCAGCGCAGTGCTCGCTTGGTCGAGAAATTCATTGATGCCACGCTCGTTGGCTTCTTGCCCATTGGCAAAAAGGCGGGCGAGAAGTTGGAAACCGGCAATCTGATAGAGAGGCAGCTCTGATGCCATCCATTGGTAGGCGATGACAGGCGCATAGTTGACGTATTGCAAAAGATTGAAAGCCAACATTTCCGCCATCTCCTGCGTCTTCACCTGTTCCATCCAGATGTCGGTGATTTCTGGCAACATCTCATCGGCTGGCATGATGAGGGTAGCGAGAATTTTGCATTCTCGGATGTCTTCCTTCCAGAGTTCAATGGCAAGACTGTAGTCTTTTCCGTATTCCGAAGCCATCTTCTTGAGTTCGATGAATGGCACGCCCCAGTTGATCTTGTATCCGATGCCCTTTTGCGACATGGATTGTGAGGTCGGACCATTCATCAACAGTCGGAAACTTCGTTTTATCTGCATCAATTTCTGATGAGTTTCTTCGTTCATTTTCTTTCTTGAATTATAATGTTATTTAGTTTTGCATCCATTACATGCGAAAGTTCAGTCGTGTTACTTGAGTTTCAAGACTTCGCAGAAGCTGTTTTGGAACTGTTCTTTCAGTCCGTTTGGTTCCGTCTCAAAGATACCGAAGAGCGCACTTCCGCTACCACTCATGGCTGCGTATTTAGCGCCTTGCTGGTAGAGTTTCTCCTTGATTTCGGCTAGTTCGGGATGCAACTTGAAGATAGGAGCCTCAAAGTCGTTGACCAGTTCCTCCTTCCATGTCTCAATCGGTTGGCGTACGATTTCTCGACAGCTCTTAGACGTGGCTTTCGGAGTGATGGCAGCGTATGCCTCCTTGGTGCTCACGGCGATGTCCGGTTTCACGATGGCGAGATAATAACCATTCAGGTTGCCCTTCGGTCCATCCACAGGCATCAGTTCGTCGCCGATACCTTCGGCATAAGCAGGCTCAGCCTCGATGAAGAAGGCGCAGTCGGCACCTAGTCGGGCTGCATATTTTTCCATCTCCGGGTTACCGATGTTGAGGCGGAATCTTTCATCGAGCAAGCGAATCATGAAGGCTGCATCCGAAGAACCGCCACCGAGTCCGGCTTGCGAAGGAATATGTTTGTAGAGGTGGGCGTGAACACGAGGCAACTTGTAGTCTTCAGCTAGAAGGTTGTATGCCTTGACCACCAAGTTGTTTTGTTCATCACATTCGACAGCATTGCCTGTCACTTTCAAATCGCAAGCCACTTGGCTAGGGAATTTCTCATCCATGTATTTGATTTCTAGTGCATCATATAGTGGGATGGGATAGAAGACCGTTTCCAAGTTGTGGTAACCATCTTCTCTTTTGCTTACGATATTCAAGCCAAGATTGATCTTGGCACATGGGAATACTATCATAGTTTGTGCTTTTAAGGTTGGTAAAAGTTGCCTCCTTCAGATATGTAAAGGAGGCAACCATCTTGATTTTGCTTTCTAGCCTGTCTTGCTAGACTATATTTCAGTCTATCTTAGACATTTGTCGTAGTCTTACTTGGCAGCTTTGCGGAAAGTCTCATTCTTGAGAACGAGCTTGCCTTCCTCTACATCGAGAAGAGCCTGATCCTTGACGTCGGTGTCAGCACCCTTGCGAATCAACTCGATGTTGATGGTAGTAACCTCAGGCTTTGTCACGAAGCCCCACTTGTAGTACTCCTTGTTGTAACCCTTTACAGAGGCGGTCAAGTCCTTGTTGAGGGTAATGACGGTCTGCTGGTCAAGGCTCTTGTACTCACCAGCTACCTTCTCCTGGAATGCGCTGTCGGTGATTACCTCTACTTCAGCCTGAGCTGGAGCTTTTGCTTCTTCTTTTTTGTTGTTACATGCTGTGATGGTCAACAAGCCCAAAGCGAGGGCTACGATAGATAACTTTTTCATATTGGTTATTTATTTTGTTATTGAATAAGTTGATATTTCTTCTTTGATTCTTCTTAGTTCATGTATAGCATGATGGCACTGCACACCAGCATCACCCAGATGGAAATCAGACCCGTGATAATCGGGTAGGAGGCGCATTTGAGAGGTCCCGCCGCAGGCTCAAACTGACTGGTGTATGACTTGGCGAAGTACCTGTAGAGGTAGTAGCTGGCGGTGGCAGCAATGAATCCGATGAGGGTTCCTACCAAGAGATCGCCTGGATAGTGTACGCCCAGATAGATGCGCGAGTAGGTCATCAGCAATGCCCATGCGAAGAGAAACAGCGTGAGCTTGTTTCTTTTGACCAGATACATAGCGAAGAATGCCATACTCCATGCGTTGGCGGCATGAGAGGAGGGAAAGCCATATCTTCCACCTCGATAGTTGAACGCCACGTGTACCCATGGAGAGATGGGATTGTCTAGGTTGCTAGGTCTCATTCGTTCTATCATCGGCTTGAGTATGGTCGATGCAGTCTGGTCGCATACGAAGATGATCGCCACAATCACCAACAAACTGGCGATGGTTACCTTGATGTGCATGTTGCGTATCATTACATACAGGAAACTAGCATAGAAGGGTACCCAAACGAATCGGGATGAGTACATCGTCATGAAGTAGTCCCAGTATTGGTTGTGAAAACCATTCAGATAGAGGAACACGCTTGTGTCCACTTGGTTTAAGTAATTTATGATCTCGTGCATTTATGATTTCTTACTGATTGTCATCGACTGATTTCTTTCGGTCGATTTATTTCTTACTGATGTCATCGTAAAGTTTCTGTAGATAGGCTTGACCTCTGCGCTGGTTGTAGCCTGGCTTTTCGCCCTTGTTATATACGACCTTCTTCGATTTGTTGTCGTATATGAGTGAGTTCTCTTCTGATACCACTCCGAAAGCATCCGGTACGGTGAAGAATGCAAACTTCGGGGTGGCGTCGCTCAACAGGTTCTTGGAGAAGAGGAAGTCGTCGTGCTTTACCTTCAACTGACCCAGGAGCGTGGCGGCGATGTCTTGCTGTGAACCGATGAGCTTGATCTTCAATGGTTGTGCGATGGCACCACCCGTCAGGATGAGCGGTATCTGATAGCGGCTTCTGTCGAAGTTGTTCAGATTCTCCTTGTATCCACCTACGTGGTCGGGCACTAACACTACGATGGTGTTCTTCCAACGAGGCAACTTGCTGTATTCTCTCATCAAACTGCCGATTACACTGTCGGTGTAAGCAAAAGCATTCAGTCGCTTGTCGCTGAGTCGCTTATATGGAACGTCGAATGGCTCATGACTGCTGGAAGTCTGGAAGATTCTCAGCTTAGGGCCATCTTTCTGTTCCTTCTTGAGGTCAGCCAAGAGGCGATTGGCTACAAGGTGGTCGGGCACGCCCCATTTGCTTAGTTTGTCTTCTATCGGGAAGTCGGTATCCGAGATAATCTTTTGGTAACCCTGCGAGATGAGGTACGAACGCTGGTTGGCGAAATCCACGTCACCTCCATAATAATAAGAGGTGGTGTAGTGGCGTTGCTGCATCAAGCTTCGTGCGATGGATGGCAAGTGCGCCGTCTTGGCAGGGTATCTCATGATGCTCATCGTAGGCTGCGCTGGATAACCGCTCAGGATGGAGATGAGACCTCGGTCGGTGCGGAAACTGTTGGCATAGAAACGAGTAAACAAGATACTCTTCTGTGCGATGGAGTCTAGTTCGACAGCCACATCCTTCTGTGTACCCATGGATGGGAGCAGGTCGCTGGCAAAACTCTCCATGATGACAATCAAGATGTCGGGATTGCCATTGGCAGCCTCAGGCTTCAGTATTGGATAGGTGTTGGCATCGCTCGTGCTCACCATTGTCGAGAAGAGTGCGTTGGCATCCTTCTCCGACATGAAACGGTATTGCTCGGCAAAGTTCTCCATGTGCGTCCACGACTCCATGAGGCTGAACATCGGGTTGACTGCCGCATGGTTGAGATAGCTATGCTGACTGAAATATACCTTGCCCGTGTTGGCAGTCGATACGGTGACGCCACCTCTGATAGGCAGGAAGAGGAGACCCGTGAGCAGAATCATCACGATGGCGCAACGCCCTCTGTGGCGATCTATATTGCGGCTATATCCGCTTCCATAACTGCCGTAACCTCCGCTGTAACTATATCTGCTGTAGCGTCTTTTCTTCTGTCCATACATCTTCAGGGCAAACCAGATGATGAGCGTACATGCCACCATGGCAAGGATGCCCAGGAGGTCGGTCCACACGCTGGCACTCGCCAAGGCGTCGGATGGCGATGTGAAGAAGTAGAAGAAAGGGGTGGTATCCAATGGGAATGACCAGTAAGGATACAGGATGATATTGAGCACGAAGCAGAAGCTCATCAAGACTGCTGCTATCAGAAAATAAGTGTTCAATACAGGTCGGATGATCTCCTTGCGCATCCAGAAAGAAGCGATGAGCAAGAGAGCCGGTATGATGGTGAAATATCCTGCCAGGGAAAGGTCGAGTGGCAATCCGTGCCACATCACTTCGAAGGCAGAAGAGAAGAGGTTGTCAATGTTTTGTCCTGCGGGTGTAGGTGTCAAAAGCATAAAAAGGGGCTTTTGCACTACAAAGAGCAGTGTAAATGTGAAATATGTTTTGAAAAACCAAGCGATTTGTTTCATCTTAGCTATATAATATTAATGTATAGAAACGATTCTGATACTATCTAGTTGCAAAATTAATGCTTTTCTTTCATATAAGCAATTTATTTTACTTAATTTTCAAAAAATAGGCAAAAATATTTGGCGGTTTTGTAAAAAAACTCTATCTTTGTGGAAACAATTTAAACTTTTGAGTTATGGCTAAGTATAATATTACACCTAAAAAAGAGAAGAACGCTCGTTACCAGACTCTTCTCAGTGAAGAGACTAAAGACCGACTGAAGGATGAGATTTTGAGAATTGTAGTTACGGAAGGTAAGTACAAGGATAAGGACTATAACACTCGTAAGTTGGCTGAAGATTTGAACACAAATTCGAGATATGTCTCTGCGGTTTGCGCCACACGCTTCCACAAGAACTATCCTGAGTTGGTGAACGACTACCGTGTGAACGATGCTATGTCGCTTCTCACTGATAAGCGATACCTGAAGATGACCATCGAGGACATTGCAGAGATGGCAGGTTTCAGTACTCGCCAGAGTTTCTACTCCAACTTTTACAAGCGCTTGGGAGTTACCCCAAGACAGTATCGACAAGACCATTTAGCTAAATAATTGTCAAAAAAGGTGTCGCATCCCTACGAATGCGACACCTTTTTTTGTAGGAATGCGACACTTTTGTCTAGATGGCAGATTCTTCATCTAGAGGTGATCTCCTTCTAGATGATATTAAAAAAGAGTCAACCCTCGAATCATCTTTTGGTGGATGGTTTCGAGGGTTGACTCTTTTACTTTTCTCAGTTCTGTATATTCTTATACAAGGCTTAAATGCCCCCAAACCTATTTCTTCAGAAAGACCTTCAGTGCCTTGGTCTTAGCATTCTTGGAAATCTTTCTCAGTGCCTTGTCTCTGATTTGGCGAACACGTTCTCTCTTCAGGTTCATATCCTCACCAATCTCTGCGAGCGTGACGTGCGCTCTTCCGATGCCATAGAATTTCTCTACCACCTCTTTCTCTCGTTCGTCCAGATAAGACATGCAGTCTTGCAGGTCCTTCATCAAGAGACGGAACTCCGTGCTCTCGTCGGCGAGGAGGGCGTCTTTGTTGACGAGGATGTCGAGCAGTGACACCTTGCTACCTTCGCTCAGCGGTTGGTCGATGGAGACGCTGCTGCCTGCGGAACGATTGGTGAACACCTGTTCTGACTTAGGTATGCGACAGATGCCGGCTTGCTGGTCGATGGCTTGCTCCATCGCCTTGCGGATGAAGGGGGCGGCGTAGCCAACGAACTGGGTGCCTCGGCTGGCATCAAACTTTTGTGCGGCTTGTACCATTGCCATGTAACCCTCGCTTACCAGGTCGTCAAACTCCAATCCTCTGCCCGTGTATTTATTGGCTATCGCCTTCACGAAGTTGAGGTTGTCGCTCACTAGTTTGTTGATATCGTTATCTTTCATCTTTTCTGTTTTTATCCTTTGATACTAGTGGATGAATCGCAGATTTCCGCTAACTCATCCCATACTCGACTGCAAATTTACTGCTTTTCCTCGTAATCGCCAAATTTTCTTCCGTCTCTTTTCTTAAAAATCATCAATTCATAGCTGGGCTTCCATTGAAGGCAGACTTGGAAGCTTGGGTTATCAGAAAAACAAAAGGGACACCCATTTGTGATAGGTGTCCCCAGAAGAATTAATCAATCTTTTAACTTATATCTTAATATATCAAGAAAATAGCTAATTGATTTACTTGAAATATCTCTTGTAGAGGCCAGCGAAGCCTGCGCAGTGGCGAGCCTCATCCTTAGCCATCTCGTGTACGGTGTCGTGGATAGCGTCGGAACCCTGCTCCTTAGCCAACTTGGCGATACGGAACTTGTCCTCGCAAGCACCCTTCTCAGCTGCGATACGAGCCTCAAGATTGCTCTTTGTGTCGCCCAATACCTCACCGAGCAACTCAGCGAAACGAGATGCGTGGTCTGCTTCCTCGAAAGCATAACGCTTGTAAGCCTCAGCGATCTCTGGATAGCCCTCACGATCAGCCTGACGAGCCATTGCGAGATACATACCTACCTCACCACACTCACCATTGAAGTGGTCCTTCAAACCCTTGATGACCTCCTCATTGACGCCATCCTTATATGCCTGGCCCAATACGTGAACGGTAGCGAATGTCAAGTCGTCGTCAACTGCATCCTCCATCTCCTTGAACTTGCTAGCTGGTGCCTTGCAGATAGGGCACTTCTCAGGAGCTTCTGTACCTTCATAGATATAACCACATACTGTGCAAATAAACTTCTTCTTCATAATGTTCTTGTTTTAAATTGTTATTGTATAATGTTCTTGTTTTAATTCTTGTTTCGTAGGGTATCTTATTCTTCCTTGCTGGCGCATTCAGCGCAGACACCCTTGTAGTAGAGCTGTTGCTCATCCACGATGTTGCCGTCTATCACTCTTAGCTTCTTGAGGGTAGGCGCCTTCTCGTCAAACAAGTCGAGCACCTTGCCGCATTTCTTGCAGTAGAAGTGTACGTGAGGCGTCGTGTTGCCATCATAGCATACACGATGCTCGTCGATGGTGATCATCTGTGCCGCTCCTTGTTCGCTCATCATGCGGAGCGTGTTATATACCGTGGTGCGACTCAATGTCTTCACGGTTTGACATAACCCTTGATATACATCTTCTATCGTCGGGTGTATGGGGTGTGTCATGAGGTAGTCCATGATAGCCAATCGTTGTGTAGATGGACGTATGCCACATGCGATAAGTCTGTCGTATGCCTCTTTTCCGTTGTTCATTTTCCTTTTGTTTTGATTTCTGGTGCAAAGATAGGAAAAATTTCAATAACCTCCAAGAAAAGCTTGGAAAAATTACAAAATATTTTTGGATTTTTTCCAAATTTGTAACTTTTGTAGTTCTAGGGGAGACGAAATCGAGCGAAAGGGACGAAAATGAAGCATGAAGGTAGGGCGTTGTCCAATTTTTTGAGAAAAACCAAATTTTTCATAGTTACGCTATGATTCCTCCCTAACTAGGAAAATTTTCATGCCTAGTTAGGAAAAAATTCTTCCCTAACTATGTATAAACGAAAGTGGTACTAGGGGTGAAAAATCGGATGGGGAAGGAGAGAAAAATCTGTAAAGAAAAAGCACAAAAAAAAGCGATGACCTTCCCAGGCTACCGCTCCAAATCTTCAATAGGTATTAGTTCTCTTTAAGGTAAAAAGATTGTTTTCAGGATAACGATAGCAAAGGTACGGCTTTTTCTTTAACTAACCAAACATTTTCCCAAGTTTTTTCCTGATATTTTTCTGTGTGCCCACACAGTTGCGTTTATTAAAGGTTTTTAACTACGTAATTCTATGTAAACGTTTGAATATTGCCTTTTTTTATCAATTTTGATACAATTCTTGCAACAAATGTATTATGAGTGTTAATTTGTCACTCATAAGTGTGCCTCCACAAAAAAATAAGGTGCGCCACCGAAATGACACACCTTATTATATATAATCTCTCCAATTACCGAACCCCGGAATGGAGGAAGCCGATGTTTTACTTGTTGTTCTTGATCTTCTCAACGTAAGCATCGATGACAGCGACTGCAGTGATGTTGACGATGTCCTGAACACTGCTCTCAGAGTCGGTGAAGTGGATAGGCTTGTTAAGACCCATCTGGATAGGACCGATGATCTCTGCCTCTGGGCTCAAAGCCTGCAAGAGTTTGTAGGCACCATTGGCGCTGCTGAGGTTAGGGAATACCAATGTGTTGACATCCTTGCCCTTCAAGCGAGAGAATGGGTACTTCTCGTCACGCAATTGCTTGTTGAGTGCATAGTTTACCTGCATCTCACCATCGATGGCAAGCTCTGGGAACTCTTTCTGCATCTCTGCTACCGCATTCTTCACCTTGACAGGAGAGCCTGCGGTGTCGGTACCGAAGTTAGAGTAGCTCAACATGGCCATCACTGGCTCATCGTTGAAGAACTTCACGGTGCCAGCCGACAACTTGGCGATGTCGGTCAAGACATCCTGGTCTGGGTGACGGTTGATCAATGTATCAGCGATATAGTAGATACCCTTCTGTGTGTTGAGGATGTGCATGGTACCGAAGGTCTTGTAACCCTCACGGATGCCAATCACGTCTTTCGCTACCTTGATGGTATTTGAGTACTTGGTGTAAAGACCTGTGATGAATGCATCAGCATCGCCTTGCTCTACCATAGACATACCGAAGTAGTTGCGCTCATACATCTTGTCGTAAGCCTCCTCGAAGGTATAACCCTCACGAGCACGCTTCTCAGCCAAGTGCTTAGCGAAGGTAGCACGGCGACCCTGCTCGTTGTCGGCACGCATATCTACAATCTCGATGCCCTCCAAGTCGAGCTTCAAGCGGTTGGCAACACGCTTCAAGCGGTCTGGGTTGCCCAAGAGGATAGGCTGGCAGATGCCCTCTGTCTTAGCCTGAACGGCAGCCTTCAACATGGTTGGGTTGCCACCCTCGGCGAATACGACACGCTGTGGATGGAGGCGAGCTGTATCGTGGAGCTTGCGAGTCAATTTGGTCTCCTGACCGAGCAACTGGCGCAGATGCTGCTTGTATGCCTCCCAGTCGGTGATAGGAGTACGAGCCACACCGCTGTCCATGGCAGCCTTGGCGATGGCAGCACTTACCTCAGTGATCAAACGTGGATCGACTGGTTTTGGAATGAAGTATTTAGGACCGAAGGTGAGGTCGTTGACATGATATACGTCATTGACTACATCTGGCACTGGTTGCTTAGCCAAGTCGGCGATGGCGTGAACAGCAGCCAACTTCATCTCCTCGTTGATGGCACGAGCGTGAACATCGAGCGCGCCACGGAAGATATATGGGAAACCGATCACATTGTTGATTTGGTTAGGATAATCGGAACGACCTGTTGACATCAATACGTCAGGACGACTAGCCATCGCATCCTCGTAGCTGATCTCAGGCACTGGGTTGGCAAGGGCGAACACGATAGGATTATCGTTCATAGAGCGGAGCATGTCTTGTGTCAAGACGTTACCCTTGCTCAAACCTACGAATACGTCGGCACCCTTGATAGCCTCAGCGAGTGTGTGAACGTCACGGCGGTCGGTAGCGAAGAGCTTCTTCTGCTCGGTCAGGTTCTCACGGTCGCTAGTGATGACACCCTTGGAGTCGAGCATCACGATGTTCTCGACCTTGGCACCCAAAGCCACGTAGAGCTTGGTACAACTGATGGCAGCAGCGCCGGCACCGTTGACTACAATCTTCACCTTGGCGATGTCCTTGCCTGCTACTTCGAGGGCGTTCTTCAAACCAGCGGCAGAGATGATGGCAGTTCCATGCTGGTCATCGTGCATCACTGGGATGTCGAGGGTCTTCTTCAAGCGCTCCTCGATGTAGAAGCACTGAGGAGCCTTGATGTCCTCCAAGTTGATTCCGCCGAAAGAAGGGGCGATGCGCTCCACGGTCTCGCAGAATTTCTCTGGGTCCTTCTCGTCGATTTCGATGTCGAACACATCGATGCCACCATAAATCTTGAAAAGCAATCCTTTACCTTCCATCACAGGCTTTCCACTCATGGCGCCTATGTCACCAAGACCTAATACGGCAGTACCGTTGCTGATGACAGCCACGAGATTGCCCTTGTCGGTGTACTTGTAAACGTCGTCTGGGTTCTGCTGAATCTCCAGACAAGGAAAAGCCACGCCAGGAGAATAGGCCAAACTCAAATCGGTCTGAGTGTGGTAAGGCTTGGTAGGCTTTACTTCGATTTTACCTGGACGGCCGTTCAAGTGATATGCGAGGGCCGCCTCCTTTGTAATTTTTACCATAACGTTATTTTGGTTTAAAGTTTTAATTTCTTACGTTTTTTATGCAATTTCTGCACAAATCGTTATTTTTGTGCAAAGGTAATAAAAAACTATATAAAAAGTGTAGGTTTTTTGATTTTTTTTGTATCTTTGCATCAAAAAAATAGATAGAGCACGAAATATGAGTGAAATTAACGACTATCGCAAGGAACTGAAGAGTCGAATCATCGACTATGCCATGGACGAGTTTTACAAGCGTGGCATCAAGGCTGTGAAGATGGATGAAATCTCGCAGGGACTTCACGTATCCAAGCGTACGGTGTACGAGATTTTCGGTGACAAGGAGGAACTGTTGCTGGCTGGACTGAAGGCTAGGGACGAGCAGATGCGCAAGCAGTTGGATATCTATGCCTGCAACGAGGCGCACAATGTGATAGATGTGCTGGGTTATTTCTACAAGGTGCAGATGGAGGTCAACTCTGCGATTGGCGTGTCCTTCTTCGAGGAGATTCATCGCATGCCACGCATCCTTGAGTATCTGAAGGAGAAGCACAACAGAGAATATGTCGATCGTGTGAAGTTCATGAAGGCTGGCATCAGTGAGGGCGTCTTTCGCACGGATGTCAACTATGAGCTGATGCTTGAGATTGTCGATGCAACCATGAAGGAAATCATGCACCAGCAACTTTACAAGGAGAATACGATGCAAGAGATATTCGACAATTATTTCTTGGTCATCATCCGTGGCTTTTGCACGGAGCGTGGTGTAGCATTATTGAACAAGGCGATTGAGTAGGCTTGCCCTTCTCTGTCGCCTTTTGTAGTATATATATAATAAGGTGTAATAACTCAAATATGAAAATAGTATTAATCGGTGCTGGCAATCTAGCCACCAACCTCGGCAAGGCGCTCTTGTCGGCTGGCCATGACATCGTTCAGGTGTTTAGCAGAACTCTGGAATCGGCATCCCTCTTGGCGAACATTGCTGGAGGGGCTCCCGTCACGAATATCGAACAGATACGTGATGATGCCGACCTCTATATCGTCTCCCTCAAGGATTCCGTGGTGGGCGACATCCTCCCTTCGCTTTGCAAGGGCAAGGAAAACAAGGTGTTCATCCATACAGCAGGCTCACTCCCGATGGACGTGTTCCAGGGGATGGCGTTGCATTACGGTGTCTTCTATCCGATGCAGACGTTCTCCAAGGAAAAGGAGGTGGATTTCTCCGTTATCCCTTGTTTCATAGAGGCTAACGACAGTTATGCCCATGGGGTGATAGAGGAGTTGGCGCATCAGTTGAGTGGGAGCGTGTATGAACTTTCTTCTGAGAATCGAAAGTATCTCCATTTGTCGGCTGTCTTCGCCTGCAATTTCGTCAACCACTGTTATGTCATCAGTCAGCAACTGCTGGAGAAGCATGGTATTCCTTTCGAGGTGATGCTCCCGTTGATAGACGAGACGGCGCAGAAGGTGCATTCTCTGTCTCCAACTAAAGCTCAGACTGGTCCGGCAGTGAGATTCGACCAGAATGTGATCCGCAACCAAGCGGCATTGCTCAAGGATAATCCTTTGCTGAAGGACATTTATGAGCGCATGAGCTTGAGCATCCACAAGATGAGTGAAGAGTGAAGAATATGATAGAATAGAAAAGCAATGATCAATTACGACTTAAATAAAATCAAAGCCATCATCTTCGACGTGGATGGCGTTCTTTCGAGAGAGACCATCACGCTGTCCAGTGATGGTGAGCCGCTCCGAACGGTCAATATCAAGGATGGATATGCCATCCAACTGGCTCAGAAGATGGGACTTCGCATCGCCATCTTGACGGGCGGCAATACCGAGGCGATACGCAAGCGTTATGCCGGTCTTGGAGTGGAGGACATCTTTATGGGTTGTGCCGTGAAGATCAAGACCTACCATGAGTTCTTGGAGAAATATGGCTTGCAGAATGAGGAGGTGATGTACGTGGGCGACGATATTCCTGACTATGAGGTGATGAGAGCTTGCGGCTGTCCTTGCTGTCCTGCCGATGCTTGTCCCGATGTCAAGGAGATTTCTACCTATATTTCCGCTCGCAAGGGTGGAGAAGGATGTGGCAGGGATGTCATCGAACAAGTGCTTCGCTCACAGAAGAAATGGCTGTCGGATGCCAAGGCATTCGGATGGTAAGTAGGTAGCTTTCTTGCCTTTATGCTAAGGCTTTAACTTCTCTAACTCCTAACATGATAGAAAAGATGAAAGATTATAAAATCATATTGGCGAGCAATTCGCCTCGCCGCAAAGAACTCTTGGCAGGACTCGACATGCCTTTCGAGGTGAAGGTACTGAAGGGCATCGACGAGAGTTACCCTTCTACTTTGAGTCCCTATGAGACGGCTCAGTATATCGCTTCGAAGAAGGCTGATGCCTATCGGGGCTTATTGGCAGATGGCATCTTGATTCTCACTGCCGACACCGTGGTCATCGCACCTACCGAGGACGAACAAAACGACAAAGAAGGTAGGGGCATCATCCTCGGAAAACCCAAGGATGCGGAAGATGCCAAGCGGATGCTCCGCATGCTGAGTGGCAAGACCCACCATGTCGTCACGGGTGTCTGTCTGACCACCGTCAAGGAGCAACACCAGTTCTCCGTGACTACAGAGGTAACCTTCAAGTCGCTCTCGGAAGAGGAAATCGAATATTACGTGTCGAAATACAAGCCTTTCGACAAGGCAGGAGCTTATGGCATCCAGGAATGGATAGGCTATATCGGATGCACGGGACTGAAGGGAAGTTACTACAATGTGATGGGGCTTCCGGTGCAGCGCATTTACGAGGAACTGAGCCAGATGAGTGAATAAATATTCGCTTTTCATCTTGTTTTGTGCCGGTTTTATGCCGTTCTGGTCGGAAAGATGGGACATTTAGAATTTTTTAAAATAATACTTTGCTCTATCTCGCAAAATATGGGTATCTTTGTGCGTTTTATGTAACTAACAAAGAGTATGACAGACAATGTGAAGACCAAAGTCAGGGTGATTTTGGATAACTATCTGGAGTCGAATCATCATCGAAAGACCCCGGAGCGTTATGCCATCCTGGATGCGGTTTACAGCCTGAAAGGGCACTTTACGCTTGACGACTTGGGCGCTCTCCTGGAGAAGAAGCATTTCCGTGTGAGCCGAGCTACGCTCTATAACACGATGCATCTCTTCATCGAACTGAGACTGGTCGTAAGACACAGTTTGGTGGATGGAACCAAGTACGAGGCAAGTTTTAATAATGAGAACCATGTACATCAGGTGTGTACGGTGTGTGGAAAGGTGACAGAGGTGCAGGCTCCCTTGGTAACGGACGCAATCGCCGATACCAAGCTTCAGCGGTTTCGCCGTGATGCTTTCGCCCTCTATATCTATGGCGTGTGCAGCGCCTGCCAAGCCAAGATTACCCGAAAGCGCAATACTGATAAAATGGAAAAGTCAAAATAACTAGATAAAAAATGAACACAGGTAAAGTAGATGTCCTGCTGGGTCTTCAGTGGGGCGATGAAGGTAAAGGTAAGGTGGTTGACGTGTTGACCCCTAAGTATGATGTCATAGCTCGTTTCCAGGGCGGTCCTAACGCAGGCCATACCTTGGAGTTTGAGGGGCAGAAGTACGTTCTTCGCTCTATCCCTTCTGGTATCTTCCAGGGTGGAAAGGTGAACATTATTGGTAACGGTGTCGTCTTGGCTCCAGACCTCTTCATGCAGGAGGCTAAGGACTTGGAGAAGAGCGGTCACGACTTGAAGAGTCGCTTGTACATCTCCAAGAAGGCTCATCTCATCATGCCTACCCATCGTGTGCTTGACGCTGCCATCGAGGCTTCTAAGGGTAAGAACAAGGTGGGTACCACCGGTAAGGGCATCGGTCCTACCTATACTGACAAGGTAAGCCGCACGGGTCTTCGCGTAGGTGATATCCTTGACAATTTCCAGGCTAAGTATGAGGAGCATAAGGCTAAGCACCTCAAGCAGATAGCTTCACTTGGTTATACTGATTTCGACATCACTGAGGTGGAGAAGACTTGGATGGAAGGCATCGAATACTTGAAGCAGTTCCACATCGTGGATAGCGAGGTAGAAATCAATAAAGTGCTCCGTTCAGGTAAGGACATCCTCTGCGAGGGTGCTCAGGGTACTATGCTCGATGTTGACTTCGGTTCTTATCCTTTCGTTACTTCTTCCAACACCATCTGTGCAGGTGCCTGCATCGGTTTGGGTATCGGTCCTAACAAGATTGGCAAAGTATATGGTATCATGAAGGCTTACTGTACTCGTGTAGGTGCAGGTCCTTTCCCAACAGAATTGTTTGACGAGACTGGTGCCAAGATTCGTGACCTCGGTCATGAGTATGGTGCAGTGACTGGTCGTGAGCGCCGTTGTGGTTGGTGCGACCTCGTTCAGTTGAAGTACTCTGTGATGGTGAATGGCGTTACCGAGTTGATCATGATGAAGAGCGACGTGCTCGATGGCTTCGATACCATCAAGGCTTGCGTGGCTTATAAGTTGAAGGATGGTACGGTAACTACTGACTTCCCATACGAGATTGACGATGTAGAACCAGTTTATAAGGAGTTCAAGGGTTGGAAGACCGATATGACTCAGTTTACTTCTGAGGATCAGTTCCCACAGGAGTTCAAGGACTACATAGCATTCTTGGAGGACTTCTTGGAGACGCGCATCGGTATCATCTCTATCGGTCCAGACCGTGCTCAGACTATCGTAAGAAAATAATTGGCTAGCCCTATTGGCGTAGCCTAATTATTAATTCTTAATTATTAATTCTTAATTGAATAAAATGGCTCAGAAACCAAGTATTCCAAAGGGAACACGTGACTTCGGTCCTGTGGAGATGGCGAAGCGCAACTACATCTTCAACACGATCAAGGAGGTGTATGCACTCTATGGATTCCAACAAATAGAAACTCCAGCCATGGAGACCCTTCAGACTTTGATGGGTAAGTATGGTGAGGAGGGCGACAAGCTCCTCTTCAAAATCCTCAATTCGGGTGACTATATGAGTAAGGTGACCGATGAGGATGTACATTCTCTCGGCTCTCTCAAGTTGGCTGCCAAGCTCTGCGAGAAGGGTTTGCGTTACGACTTGACCGTGCCTTTCGCTCGCTATGTCGTTCAGCATCGTGAGGAACTTCAGATGCCTTTCAAGCGTTATCAGATTCAGCCAGTCTGGCGTGCTGACCGTCCTCAGAAGGGTCGTTATCGTGAGTTCTATCAGTGTGATGCCGATGTCGTTGGCTCTGATTCTCTCTTGAATGAGGTGGAGTTGATGCAGATTGTGGATACCGTCTTCACCAAGTTTGGTGTGCGTGTTTGCATCAAGATCAACAACCGCAAGATTCTGACGGGTATCGCCGAGGTAATCGGTGAGGCAGACAAGATTGTGGATATCACCGTAGCTATCGACAAGTTGGACAAGATTGGTCTTGACAATGTGAACGAGGAACTTCGTGCGGATGGCATCAGTGAGGAAGCTATTCAGAAGTTGCAGCCAATTATCTCATTGTCAGGTACTAACGATGAGAAGCTTGAAGTAATAGCTAAGGTGCTCGAAACCTCAGAGATTGGCTTGAAGGGTGTAGAGGAAACCAAGTTTATCTTGGACACCTTGAAGTCTGTAGGCTTGAAGAATGAGATTGAGCTTGATTTGACTTTGGCTCGTGGCTTGAACTATTACACGGGTGCCATTTTCGAGGTGAAGGCTCTCGATACACCGATGGGAAGTATCACGGGTGGCGGTCGTTACGACAACTTGACGGGCATCTTCGGTCTTCCAGGTTTGAGTGGTGTCGGTATCTCCTTCGGTGCAGACCGAATCTATGATGTCTTGAATGCGCTCGACCTCTATCCTAAGGAGGCAGTGAATGCTACACAGGTGCTCTTCATCAACTTTGGTGAGAAAGAGACGGCATACTGTTTGCCTATTGTGCGTCAAGCTCGCGAGGCAGGAATCCGTGCCGAAATCTTCCCTGACAAGGCGAAGATGAAGAAGCAGATGAGCTATGCCAACGCCAAGAATATTCCGTTTGTGGTACTTGCTGGCGAGAACGAGATCGCTCAGGGCAAGGTAACTTTGAAAAATATGGAAAGCGGTGAGCAGACCTTGGTTTCAGCCGAGGAACTGATTGCTGGTATTCAGAAATAAGAAAGTCGCACTGTTTAGTGGTTAGTGCGATGATATTAGGTTTTAGGAAGGCAGGATCACCCTGCCTTCCTTTTTAAACAAATCAAAAGAAAATGATGTTGAGAACGAAGAAGGTATTGGCTTATGTCGCCTGCCTGATAATGACACTGCTGATGACTTCCAGCAGTAAGTTGACAACTATTTTTATTATCGGAGATTCCACTGCTGCAGAGAAATCAAGATTCAAGAGCAGTCCGGAGCGAGGTTGGGGTATGGTACTCCAAGGTTGTTTCGATGACAAGATTCTCGTCGATAACCACGCCGTCAATGGCAGAAGTTCGAAGAGTTTTATCGATGAGGGCAGATGGCAGAAGGTGCTTGCCAAAATCAAGCCGGGCGATTATGTTATCATTCAGTTCGGACATAATGATGAGAAGCCAGACCCAAAGCGTCATACTGATGCAGAGACTTCCTTTGCCGACAATCTCCGCAGATATGTGAATGAGACTCGTGCCAAGGGAGGTATTCCTGTGATCATGAATGCCGTGGTTCGCCGCTGTTGGTATGTGGAGAAAGATACCAATGATGATGATGAGAAACTCCGTGGTACCAACTACGATGGCGAGGAGAAAATCAATAGTGATACCTTGGTGGATACCCATGGCAAGTATGTCATCGTGCCAGAGAAAGTAGCGAAGGAAATGAATGTGACTTTCGTCAACGCTACGAAGATAACCCATGACTTGGAAACTCGCTTGGGTGCTGAGGGTGGTCGAAAACTCCACATGTGGTTCCGCCCTGGAGAGAATCGACAGGTACCTAAGGGTCGTCAAGACAACACACATTACAATGTCTATGGTGCACATGTAGTTGCCAATCTCTTGGCAGATGCGCTTGGTGAAGAAATCCCTACGCTCAAGAAGCATATTCGTCATTATGATTATGTGGTATCGGCGCAAGGTCGTGGCAATTACATGACATTGCAAGAGGCGGTGGATGCAGTTCCGGTAGGGAAGAAAGTGAAAGTCTTGGTTCTCGGTGGAACGTGGCAAAAACCTACGATAGCCAAGGGGAAAAAGATTCAATTTGTGAAGCAGCTAGGGGCTAAGATAGGATAAGCTCCCATCAGTCACTGTGATGGCTGGCTTTCCACAAGACTTCACCGCGAAGTGATTTCGCTGTCTCCCTTTAAATCTTTAACTTCTCGTACTTGCGAAACTTGAATATACAAGATTTTCTTCGTGTCTTCTTTTATTTTGCAGAGTTCAGAAGTTCTTTCGCCCACGACCCAGATGATTTGTCCCTTGGCATCCTCCAGTACGAGTTGGCTCTGCTTCTCGAAGAGATTCTTCTTTCTATCTGTGAGATAGTCGCTTACAAGTTTCTTCCCCTTCATGCCGAAAGGATGAAAAGTGTCGCCATTCTGTGCTAGGCGAAGGTGGAGAGGGAAGGTGACAGCATCGGCATCTAGCGTTATGAGGAACTTTTCCTTGCTTGGTGAGAAGTCAGTCTCTCGCTCGCTGATGGATAATTTGATTTTTTCACCCCTTGGCAGGACATAGCAACCAGTCTCAGGAATCTTCATCCCTTGGAAAGTTTCCGTCTGCTTCTCTCTTATCAAGATACAGTCTCGGTCGATGACAAGTTGATGCGTCTCCGATGTCCATGTCTTTCCGGTGGAATGGAGGGAGGCGAGGATTTCCGTTATCGCCTTACCTCTGAAACCGTATGGTAAGAGGGAAGAGTAGAGGGCATATTCCGCACTGGCAGCCGATTCTATCTCTAGAACTGCAACTCTGAGGGTGCCATCCTCAGATTTCTCACCACAAATAGCGATGCTACTTAACATCTTGTTGGCTTCTTCGAGATGGCGGGCGGCTTGGGCGATGTTCTTGCTGGCGGCAGGATTGATTTCCTTCAGCATTGGGATGATATTGAGGCGAATCTTGTTGCGTACCACATCATCTACTAGGTTCGTACTGTCGGTGACGTAATCTTGACCTTTCTCTTCTAGGTAGGCGAGGATTTCTTTTCTATCTACACAGAGAAGCGGACGGAGGATGTCGCCATTCTTGGCAGAGATACCCGTCAAACCTTGGATGCCCGCGCCGCGAATCAGATTGATGAGCACGGTCTCTACAGTATCATCCTGGTGGTGAGCCACACAGATGCCATCTGCCTCAACATCTTCCTTGAGTTGAGCGAAGTAGCGATAGCGAAGGTTGCGGGCGGCAAGTTCGATGCTCTCCTTGTGAACCTCGGCATAGAGCCGTGTGTCGAAATGGATGCGATGGAGTGGGATGCCTAACTGCTCGCAGAGTTGTACGCAGAACTGTTCGTCTCGATCAGACTCCGCCCCACGCAACTGAAAATTGCAGTGGCAAGCCTCTATCTGATACCTCAGTTCGTGGAGCACCCATAGCAAGGTGACGCTATCGGCTCCTCCCGACAGTGCCACCAAGTATTTGCCATCCTTCTCCAGCAGATGGTTTCGGCTGATGAAATCTTCTATCCTGTGAATGAACTTTTGCATAAAGATATGATTCAAGTTTCGCAAGTACGAGAAGTTAAGGAGTTAAAGGGAGTTACTGCTCCCTTTAACTTCAAACACTTACGAAAGTTCTGTATATGATTTATAGAAGTTCGCTGTTGCTATTGAATCGTTTTGAGGAACTCCTCAGCTCTCTCCAAATCTTGTGGTGTGTCGATGCCGACGGTCTCGACATCGGTGGTTCCCACCTTGATCTTATAACCGTTCTGCAACCAGCGCAACTGCTCCAGGCTCTCTGCCAACTCCAATGAACTCTGAGGCAACTGGGTTACCTCACGGAGCACCTCCTTGCGATAGGCATAGATGCCGAGATGCTTGAGGAAAGGATAGTGATCGAGCCACTCAGCCTGTTCCTTACCACGAACGAACGGAATGATGCTGCGAGAGAAATACATCGCAAAGCCCTGATTGTCAACGACAATCTTCGGACTGTTAGGATTCTCCACCGCCTCCATACTTGTGAATGCCTTGCCGAGGGTAGCAATCTGTGTGCTGGCATCATCAAAGCAATGACAGATGGTCTCCAACTGGCTCTTTGCCACGAATGGTTCGTCACCCTGCACATTGACGATGACATCCCAGTCGCCGCCAATCTTCTCGATGGCTTCCTCGATGCGGTCGGTTCCACTCTTGTGGTCGGTGCGTGTCATCACCGCCTTGCCGCCAAAACCGATAACGGCATCATAGATGCGCTGGTCGTCTGTGGCAACATATGCCTCTTCCAAGGAAGCAGCTACTTTCTCATAAACGTGCTGGATGACAGGTTTGCCACCCAACATAGCCAATGGCTTGCCCGGAAAACGTGTGGAAGCGTAGCGGGCTGGAATGATTCCGATAAACTTCATTTTCTATTGTCTTTTGTTATTTATAATTCTTATTCATCGAAGAGATTCGGGTTCTTGTTGATCTCCTTCAAGAATACCTCACCATATTTCTTCTTCTTGAAATCTCCGATGCCATGTATCTGTCCGAACTGCTCGATATTCTTAGGCTTCACGGCAGCCAACTCATGCAGACTCTGGTCGGACAATATAATATAAGGTGGGAAACCTTGTTCGTCGGCGAGTTTCTTACGCAGTTGGCGTAGTCGCTCGAAGAGTTCCTGACTTTCCGACCTCGTGCTTGTCTTCTTCGTGATGTGCAGACGCTGGGCATGCACCACCGGAGTCGTATCCCTGTGCTGGATAACGGCGAGCGAAACCTGGTGCTCTCCTTTGAGTACTTTCCAGCCCAAGTCGGTCACCTTCATGGCGTTATGCTTGTTGTATGCGATCTCGTAGAATCCCATCTGCATCATCTGCAACAGATAGTCTTGCCAGTCTTTCACGCTTACGTCCTTGCCCACGCCGAAAGTCTTCAACTCGTTGTACTGGTTGCGCATTACGTAGGGAGAGTTGATACCACGGAGAATTTCGATGCACTGTCCGAAGTGGATGTTCTCATGGGTACGCACCACGGCACTGAGTGCTTTCTGTGTCAGAATCGTGCCGTTGAAAGTACGGGGAGGATTGGCGCAAACATCGCAATGACCGCAGTCTCTTTCGGAAGTCTCACCGAAATAGTTGAGCAAGATGCGACGGCGGCACACCCTCGATTCAGCGTACTCTTCCATGCGTTTGAGCTTTTCGAGGTTGACATCACGTTGACCGCTATCCTCGGCGAAATTCCTCAGTTGGATGATGTCCGCCATGGAGTAGAAGAGTACCGTGTCGGCAGGTGCGCCATCTCTTCCGGCACGCCCTATCTCCTGGTAGAAGCTCTCGATGCTCTTAGGCATATTGTAGTGGATGACCCACCTCACGTTGCCCTTGTCGATGCCCATTCCGAAGGCGATGGTGGCGCAAACCACCTGAATCTGGTCCATCTTGAAGCGCTCCTGCACCGAAGCCCTTTCCTCGTTGGGAAGTCCGGCGTGGTAGGCAGCGGCATTGATGCCCTTCTTCTTCAGTTCCTCGGTCACCATCTCCGTGTTCTTCCTCGACAGGCAGTAGATGATGCCCGCATCACCCGGTCTCTTGGCGATAAACTGGAAGATGTACTTCAATTTCTCCTTCTTGGTGCTCTCCCTTCTCACCGACAGGCTGAGGTTGGGACGGTCGAAGCTGCTCACGAACGTCTTGCCCGTGAGATGAAGTTGATGGATGATGTCTTCTCTGGTGATTTTGTCGGCAGTGGCAGTGAGCGCCATCACCGGTATGCCATTGAACTGCTCATGGAGGAGTCCGAGCTGGGAATATTCCGGACGGAAATCATGTCCCCATTGACTGATGCAGTGAGCCTCGTCGATGGCGAAAAGGGAAATCTTGATGTTGCTGAATAAAAAAGGAATCTCGCTGAGGAGTTTCTCCGGCGAGACATAGATGAGTTTGACATCGCCCGCCTCGCATCTGCGTCGGATGATGGTCTCTTCCGTCATATCCGTGCTGCTGTTGAGTGCGACGGCAGGGATGCCATTCGCCTTGAGCGCTTCCACCTGGTCGTGCATCAAGCTGATGAGCGGTGATATGACGACTGCGGTTCCTGGCAAAGCCAATGCCGGAACTTGATAGCAAATGCTCTTGCCACCACCTGTAGGCATCAGTACAAGGCAGTCGTTGCCTTGCATGATTTCACTGATTACTTCTTCTTGATTGAGTCGGAACGAGTCGTAACCAAAATAGTTTCTTAATATCTCTTTTGCTTGCATTTCGCATGAATTTCTGGCAAAGGTACACAAAAAATGTCAGAAAAGTACTTTTTTATTCGATTATTTCAGATAAAGTTGCTAATTTTGCATAGAATATAAAAATTATGACCATCATGAGTAATCAAAACGAACAGTTCACATATTCTGACGAGCGATTTGCCGACCTGCAAATGCTGCGCTATCGCTTGAAAGGTTTTGAAGACTTGTCTCTTCCTCAACAGCTCTACATCTATTGCCTTTCGAAGGCGACCTTGATGGGGCGTGACATCACTTTCGACCAACAGGGCAAGTACAATCTCGCCATCCGCAAGACCTTGGAGGCTATCTACAAGCACTACGATGGCGACCGTGAGAGTGCAGACTTTCTGGCATTCCTTGTTTATCTGAAGCGAGTTTGGTTCTCCAGCGGCATCTACCACCACTATGGATGCGAGAAGTTTGTGCCAGGATTCTCCGAGGAGTTCTTCACGGCAGCCATCGACGGCATCAGCGAGGAGCATCTTCCGCTGAAACGTGGGGAGAGCAGGGAAGACTTGCTCGACAGGCTCATCCCAGTCATCTTCGATGAGAACGTCTTGCCAAAGCGTGTCAACCAAACGGATGGCGAGGACCTCGTGCAGACTTCGGCTTGCAACTTCTATGAGGGCGTCACCCAGGAAGAGGTGGAGCGATTCTATGGCAAGATGAAGAATCCCGATGACCTGACTCCACCTTCTTATGGCTTGAACTCGAAACTCCTCAAGCGCAATGGCGAGATGGTGGAACTTACTTGGCATGAGGATGGTATGTATGGCACTGCCATCAAGGAGATTGTGTCGTGGTTGAGAAGGGCGCAGAAGTTTGCCGAGAACGAACAGCAGCGTCACGTCATCGACCTCTTGGTGAAGTATTACCACACAGGCGACCTCACCGACTTTGACCGATACAGCATCGCCTGGGTGGAACAACATGAGGGATTGGTCGATTTTATCAATGGTTTCATCGAGGTATATGGCGACCCACTCGGACTGAAAGGTACGTGGGAGGGCATCGTGGAATACAAGGACTTGGAGGCAACCCGACGCACACAGACCATCAGCCAGAACGCACAATGGTTTGAGGACCATTCGCCTGTGGCTCCGCAGTTCCGCAAGCCAGAGGTGAAGGGCGTGACGGCGAACGTGATTTGTGCGGCGATGCTCGGTGGTGACGAATATCCTGCCTCGGCCATCGGCATCAACTTGCCGAATGCCAACTGGATTCGTGAGACCCATGGCTCGAAGAGTGTCACCATCGGCAACTTGACCGAGGCGTACAACAAGGCGGCTCAGGGTAATGGCTTCCGTGATGAGTTTGTCATCGACGCAGAGACCATAGACCTCATCAATCAGTATGGCGACATCACCGACGACCTTCATACCGACTTGCATGAGTGTCTGGGTCATGGAAGTGGACAGCTCTTGCCTGGCACCGACCCTGATGCGCTCAAGGCATACGGCAATACGATAGAAGAGGCACGTGCCGACCTGTTTGGTCTTTATTATGTAGCCGACCACAAGTTGGTGGAGCTTGGCTTGACTCCGAATGACGAGGCTTACAAGGCACAGTACTATACCTATCTGATGAATGGTTTGCTCACCCAGTGCATCCGCATCAAGGAGGGTGACAAGATAGAAGAGGCTCACATGCGCAATCGTGCGCTCATCGCCAACTGGACTTTGGAGCATTATCCTGAGGCTGTTCGACTGGTAAAGAAAGACTCGAAGACATTCGTGCAAATCTCTGATTATCAACTCTTACACACTGCATTTGCTAAACTTCTCGCAGAGATACAGCGTATCAAGAGCGAGGGTGACTTCGAGGCAGCACGCCAGTTGGTTGAGAAGTATGCCGTCAACCTTGACCCAGCCTTGCATCACGAGATCTTGGAACGTTACAAGAAGCTCGACCTCGCTCCTTACAAAGGTTTCATCAATCCATGGATGAAGTTGGAGTATGATGAGAAGGGCGATGTCTCTCGTGTGGTACTTGATTATACGGAGAGTTACGAGCATCAGATGCTGAGATATTCTGAGGAGTACGCTACATTGTAGAGACAAGGCTGGTCGTCTATTACGCCAGACTTCGGTCGTCTATTACGCCGAAGACTGGTTGTCTATTATAGCTGACTTAAGTCTTCAGTTGCGATTGTAGCATATGTCCCTTAACTTCCCGAACGACTGAAAGGAGAGTGCACCTCCCTTAACTTCTATCACTTCACCCCCATAAAACAAAAAAAAGACAATGACAGACAATAAAGACGAACAATTTCCGGTAGTGGATGAGATGGGCAACATCCTTGGCGCAATCAGCCGAGGCCATGCGCATGACGGCTGCAAGATATTGCACCCAGTAGTTCATCTACACCTATTTAATAGTAAGGGCGAACTGTATTTGCAGCATCGTCCGGCTTGGAAAGACATTCAGCCCGACAAGTGGGATACTGCTTGCGGTGGTCACGTCGATCTGGGCGAGAGCGTGGAGCAAGCCTTGTATCGTGAGGTGAGAGAAGAACTTGGCGTCACGGACTTCGAACCAATCTCGATGGGGCACTATGTCTTCGAGAGCAAGCGAGAGAAGGAACTCGTGTATGTTCACCGCTGCGTCTATGACGGAGAGGTGAAACCAAGCAAGGATGAACTGGCAGGTGGTCGCTTCTGGACTCCACAGGAAATCCTCGACAATATAGGGAAAGAGGTCTTTACCCCTAACTTCGAAAACGAATACAAGAAGTATTTCTTAAAATAAAAAAAGCCGGAAGATGATTCGTTCATCTCCCGGCATATTTTCAATTAGATTTTAAAAGCTTATTTTGCTGATTCAAATTCGCGGAGGAAGCGAGTGTCGTTCTCAGAGAAGAGACGAAGGTCGCTCACACGATACTTCAAGTTGGTGATACGCTCCACACCCATACCGAAGGCATAGCCTGTATAGACATTGCTGTCGATACCGCAAGCCTCCAAGTCGTGAGGATCGACCATACCACAACCCAGGATTTCTACCCAACCCGTATGCTTGCAGAAGTTACAGCCCTTGCCGCCACAGATGTTGCAAGAGATGTCCATCTCAGCGCTAGGCTCTGTGAATGGGAAGTAGCTAGGACGCAAACGAATCTTGGTGTCTGCGCCAAACATCTCGCGAGCAAAGGTAAGGAGCACCTGCTTCAAGTCGGTGAAACTTACGTTCTTATCAACGTACAAACCCTCCACCTGATGGAAGAAGCAGTGAGCACGTGCACTGATAGCCTCATTGCGATATACACGACCAGGGCAAAGTACACGGATAGGTGGTTCGTGGGTTTCCATATAGTGAGCCTCGTCGCCAGAAGTGTGGCTGCGGAGGAGAATGTTCTTGGTGACATCGTTAGGGTCGCTCTGCTCGATGAAGAAGGTATCTTGCATGTCACGAGCTGGGTGATCGGCTGCAAAGTTGAGCATGGTGAACACGTGCTTGTCGTCATCAACCTCAGGACCATGATACAAGGTGAAGCCCATGCGAGAGAAGATGTCGATGATCTGGTTCTTGACAACTGTCAGAGGATGGCGAGTACCCAAAGCCACTGGGTAAGGGGTACGGGTCAAGTCGAGGTCGTCGTTAGAATCCTTAGCCTCTTCCATCTGCTCCTTCAGCGCATTGATGCGCTCGGTGGTAGCCTGCTTCAGCTCATTGATTTTCATACCAATGGCTTTCTTCTGGTCGGCAGCTACAGATCGGAAGTCGTTCATGAGCGCATTGATCTCGCCCTTCTTGCTCAGATACTTGATGCGAAGTTGCTCCACTTCCTCTGCGTTCTGTGCAGTAAGTGTGCTTACTTCCTTCAATAGTTCTTCTATTTTTTCTAATAACATAATCGTAAATTATCTAATTTGACTGCAAAGGTAACATTTTTTGCTGAAAATATGAAATATATCAAAAGAAAGTTGTACTTTTGCATGGAAAATTTGAGAATTTTATAAGTTTATGAAGAAACTTTGTTTTATATCAGTGCTCTTGGCATTGCTTACTGTCGTATGTTTCTCTTCTGTGGGCTGCACAGGAAAGAAACCTGCTAGCGATGCCGATACGTTGGCTTCCGACACGACGGTTGCCGACACGCAAGCCATGGACTCTACGGAGAAACTCATCGAGGAGACTCCGATGCCTAAGGCGGCTGATGAACTCTTTGATGATTTCGTGTTCAACTTTGCAGCCAATCGTAAGTTACAACTTTCACGTGTGCATTTCCCTCTCCCTGTGTATCGCAATGAGAAGGTGGTGAAGACCATCGACAAGAAGCACTGGAAGATGGAGCATTTCTTTATGCGCCAGGACTACTACACGCTCATCTTCGACAACCAGAAGCAGATGAATCTCGTGAAGGATACCACCATCGACCATGTGGTTGTCGAGAAGGTGTTCTACCACAAGAAGACCGTGCAGCAGTTCCTCTTCAATCGCATCAATGGTCAGTGGATGATGACTTCCATCAACTACAAGCCGATGTATTCAAACAAGAACGCTAGTTTCCTGAAGTTTTATGGAAAGTTTGCCACCGATTCCACCTTCCAGGCAGAGCACTTGCACAATCCTGTGAAGTTTGTCGGTCCTGACCCAGACGATGACTTCAGTACGATGACGGGCGACATCGAGCCTGAGACGTGGCCAGCCTTTGCTCCGAAACTGCCTTCCAGCATGATTTACAATATCATCTACGGACAGAAGTACAACGAGAGCAATCAGAAGATTTTCGTGATACGTGGTATCGCCAACGGACTCGAAACTGAATTGACCTTCAAGCGAATAGGAGGTAAGTGGATGCTGACGAAACTGAATATGTAATGTCTGCCATCCCAAGTCTCACAGACTTTTATATAATGAGGTATTCTATATAATATTAAGAAAAATGATTCGATGAAAGATATTAAGAACTACAGCCTCTTGGCGCACAATACATTTGGCATAGAGGCACGATGCCATCGCTTCTTGGAGTATTCCTCTGTTGAGGAAGCCCAGCAGATTGTTTCTTCTTTGACAACAGAGGATGAGCCTCTGCTCATCTTGGGAGGAGGAAGCAACCTCTTGCTCACGGGCGATTATCCTGGAACCGTGCTTCATTCTGCCATCAAGGGCATTAAGGTCTTGAGTGATAAGGAACCTGCTTCCGTCTTCTTGGAATGCGGAAGCGGCGAGGTCTTCGATGATGTCGTGGCTTTTGCCGTGGAGAATGGTTATCATGGTGCCGAGAACTTGTCGATTATCCCTGGTGAGGTAGGGGCGAGTGCCGTACAGAACATCGGCGCCTATGGTGTCGAGGCGAAGGATATTATATATAAGGTGGAAGCAGTGGAGATTGCCACAGGTAAGTTGGTGGTCTTCGACAATGCTGATTGCGAGTATAGTTATCGCCAGAGCAAGTTCAAGCATGAGTGGCGCGACAAGTATCTTGTCACCCATGTCATCTATCGCCTTTCTCGCACCTTTGTGCCCGATCTCGACTATGGTAACATCCGCAGCAGTTTGGAAAAGAAAGGCATCGCATCGCCTACCGCCCAACAACTTCGTGAGGTCATCATAGAGATTCGTAATGCCAAGTTGCCTGACCCAAAGGTGCAGGGTAATGCAGGCAGTTTCTTCATGAATCCTATCGTAGAGAAGGCGAAGTATGAGGAACTGGCTTCTCAACATCTTGGTATGCCACATTATACGATAGATGCAGAGCATGAGAAGATTCCAGCAGGATGGATGATAGACCAATGCGGATGGAAAGGTAAGAGTCTCGGCAAGGCTGGTGTTCACGACAAGCAAGCCTTGGTGCTCGTGAATCGTGGCGGTGCTACAGGCGCAGACATCATTCGCCTCTGTGAGACGATACAGAAGGATGTCAAGGAGAAATTCGGCATCGAGATTCATCCCGAAGTGAATATAAAGTGATATGGAAAGAAAATATAAAGTGACATTACTCGGAACAGGAACATCTAGCGGTGTTCCTGTTTTGGGATGTAATTGTGAGGTTTGCAGAAGCCAGAATCCGAAGGACAAGCGCTTCCGCAGTGCGATGATGATAGAGACAGAATCCACTCGCATCCTGGTGGATGCAGGACCAGACATCCGCATGCAACTCCTGCGTGTGCCGTTTCGCAAACTGGATGGCGTTCTCATCACGCATATCCATTACGATCATGTGGGTGGCATTGATGATTTGCGTGGATTCTGTGTCTATGGCGACATCAATGTGTATGGCGATGAACTCATCACTTCCACCTTGCCACATACCATGCCCTATTGTTTCCCTGCAAATCCCGACTTGCTCTATCCCGGTGCTCCGAAACTCTGTCTCCATACGATTGAGCCTCATCAGAAATACCAGATAGGTGACATCTCCTTCGTGCCTATCCGAGTGATGCACGACAAGATGCCTATCCTCGGTTATCGCTTCGGAAAGTTCGCCTACATCACGGACATGAAGACGATGGGAGAGGAGGAATACGACTATCTCGATGGTGTGGAAGTGCTAGTTATCAATGCCTTGCGTTTCGACAAGCCTCACCATAGCCATCAACTCGTCGATGATGCCATCCGTGTGGCTCGCCGTATCGGTGCAAAGCAAGTTTATCTTACCCATGTTACCCATCAGATCGGATTCCACGAGGAAGCCAACAAGCGATTGCCTGAAGGATTCCAGTTCGGATTTGACAACCAAGAGATTGAAATTGTAGAATAAGAAAAAGCCGTGACGAAATCCACTCGCCACGGCTTTTTCTTATTCTTTATTGCATTTTTTCTGCTCATTAAGGGAGTGCTAACTATAGCATACCCTTGGAGC
>SAMEA104315437__coassemble_251_pt1 | contig 38604 bp, 38 predicted proteins | sample SAMEA104315437__metabat2_high_PE_027 | metagenome-assembled genome bin SAMEA104315437 (sample SAMEA104315437) | gut metagenome | biome: Monkey gut; feature: monkey-associated habitat; material: faeces | place: China | collected 2013
CTGGAGTCATACGGAAGAACTTCTTAGGAGCATCCTCCATGAAGTCGGCACGCTCTATCCAAAGATTCTTGGAGAAAGTGATTGTATGTGTACCATCTGCCTCGTTCTCTGGGTTGTTGATAGCTTCCATCTCCTCGCTCTGTCCGTCAGGATAGTTGGTGATGACGAGCTTCACAGGGTTGAGTACTGCGCTCACACGGCAAGCCTTCTTGTTCAAGTCCTCACGTACTGAAGCCTCCAAGAGAGCCATGTCGTTGAGGGCATCAAACTTGGTGTAACCGATGCTGTCGATGAACATGCGGATGCTCTCAGGTGAGTAACCACGACGACGCATGCCGCAAAGTGTCGGCATACGAGGGTCATCCCAACCATTGACCAAGTGCTCATCTACGAGTGTGTGCAACTTGCGCTTGCTCATCACGGTGTAGGTGAGGTTCAAGCGGTTGAACTCTATCTGTCGTGGACGGTTGTCGTTCAATACGTCAGCTGTGCCATCCATCTCCTTCAAGAAGTCAACAAACTTGTCGTAGAGAGGACGGTGAGGCACGAACTCCAATGTACAGATGGAGTGGGTGACACCCTCGAAGTAGTCGCTCTGTCCGTGGGCGAAGTCATACATAGGATATGCGTGCCACTTGGTACCAGTGCGGTGGTGAGGAGTCTGGATGATACGATACATGATAGGGTCACGGAAGTGCATGTTAGGATTAGCCATGTCGAGCTTGGCACGGAGCACCATGCTACCTTCCACTGCCTCTGGAGTGTTCATCTTCTCGAAGAGAGCGAGGCTCTCCTCCACAGGGCGGTCACGATATGGGCTAGCTGTACCTGGAGTGGTAGGCGTACCCTTCTGTGCAGCGATTTCCTCAGCGGTCTGCTCGTCGATGTAAGCATGACCCTTCTTGATCATCCAAACGGCAAACTCCCACAACTTCTCGAAATAGTCGGAAGCGTAATAGATGTTGCCCCACTTGAAGCCAAGCCACTGGATGTCTTGGAGGATATTCTCTACGTATTCGTTGTTTTCCTTGCTAGGGTTTGTATCATCAAATCGGAGGTTGCAAACTCCGTTGTATTTCTCAGCGACACCGAAGTCCATGCAGATGGCTTTGGCATGACCGATATGAAGATAGCCATTAGGCTCTGGCGGGAAACGGGTCTGGATGCGACCGCCGTTCTTTCCCTCCTTGAGGTCTTCTTCTACAAATTGTTCTACGAAGGAGAGGCTCTTTTTCTCCTCGTTCATGTTTTCTTCATTAACTGCCATATCTTTTCTTTTGCGTTATTTTGTTATTGATGGGTGCAAAGATACAAAGTTTTTTGCGTATATCGGTTATTTTTAGGGCGAAATTTACTATTTGATACCTCTTTCGTTGAGTGCCTTGCTGTATCGGGCTGCATTTTGCAGATGCTCTTGGTAGGTACGAGCGAAATTGTGGGTTCCGCTGAAGTCTTCCTTGGCACACATATAGAGGTAGTCGTGATGCACGTGATTCAGCACTGCATCGATGCCCGCGATGGATGGAATACGGATAGGCCCTGGAGGCAAACCGGTATTCTTATAGGTATTGTAAGGACTGTTGATATGCAAGAGATTGTTGTAGATTCTCTTGAGTTCAAACTTCTTCCAAGCGAACTTGATGGTTGGGTCGGCTTGCAGAGGCATACCGTTAGGGTACTCGGCATCACGGAAGGTGAGTCGGTTGTAATACATGCCAGCCACCATCGGTTTCTCGGCGTTGTTGGCTGTCTCCTCATCCACGATGCTTGCCAGGGTGATCACCTGGTTAGGCGTGAGGTTCATGTTCTTCGCCTTTTCCGTGCGCTCGAAGTTCCAGAACTTCTTGCTTTCCTTCTGCATACGGTCGAGGAGTTTTTCGAGTGATACATTCCAATAAATATCGTATGTGTTAGGGATGAACATACAGGCGATGGTGGCGGTATCATAGCCGTACTTCTCGCAGGTTGCCTCATCATAGAGTGCACGACTGATGGTGGCACTGTCCAGCATGAGTTTCTTGCTGAGTTCGGCAGCAAACTTGTCCATGGTTCTCACCGAAGGAACAGTGAGATTGACAGGCGATTGCAATCCATTCTTCAGATGACGCCAAGTCTTGAGAGCGCCTTCACCCGGATTGATGGCATAGCGACCGGTGCGGATATGCTCGGCATAACTGGAATGCTGGGTAAAGGTATGAAAAGCCTGGAAAGGGATGTTGTTGGCGATAGGGCGCAACTTGTTATACACTGAGTCGATGTTGTCGTCTTCGTCAATATATACATATTGAGTCTTTGAGCTTTTCGAAAAGGATGAAAAGCAATACAGGAACACTAAGCCAATAGCGATCAATAAGCAGGCTCCTGCGCCATAGATGTAGAGCTGATAAGCTTTCTTTTTCATTGTGCTTTCTTCTTGTTTAAATAATAATGGTGCAAAAGTACACTAAATATGGCAAACTGCCAAATATTGGCATTAAAAATAGGTTAATTCTTTTTACTATTCCTTGTTGCTCTCTACAATTTTCAGTAACTTTGCGCCGGATTTTAAAATATGATACAGAATCATGGAAAAGAATGTAACATGCGATTCAATGACACAGAATGAAAGAGGATGGGAAGTCCAGTTCAATTACGACACGTATGTATTTGACTTGGATGGTACCTTGCTTTCTACTCTCGGCGATTTGGCTGCAAGCTGCAATCATGCCTTGCGTGCCAATGGGATGCCAGAGCGAACGATAGATGAGGTAAGAAGATTTGTGGGTAACGGTGTCAAGAAATTGATGGAGCGTGCCATCCCTGGCGGGTTGGACAATCCGCTCTTTGAGAAGACCTTTGCTGATTTCCGTCAGCATTATATGCACCATAATTTGGATACCACTTGTCCTTATCCTGGAGTGATGGAAATGCTGGAGAGTCTGCGTAGCCGGGGCAAGAAAGTGGCTGTGGTCAGCAATAAGTTTTATGCGGCTACCCAAGCCTTGTGCAAGCATTTCTTTGGCGACTTGGTGGATGTGGCGATAGGAGAGCGTGAGGGCATCCGCAAGAAACCGGCTCCCGATACCGTGAACGAGGCGCTTGCCCAAATGAACGTGGGGAAGGAAAGAGCCGTCTATATCGGCGATAGCGATGTGGATATCATGACAGCTAACAACTGTGGTATGCCTTGCATCAGTGTGCTTTGGGGATTCCGCGACTATGACTTCTTGGTAGAGCACGGCGCTACCATCTTTGTCACGTCGCCTTTGCAGTTGAAATGATGAAGCGGAAAAATTAAAAGTATTTGCTTAAGAGCCTATGTGCTCTATAGCAAATACTTTTTATGGTTCATATCCAAAGCTCATGATGTACTCCGCCCGAAGGAGTCTAGCAATCACAACGTATGCTTTTCTACGAAGTCCAATACTACATTCTTGTACGATTCCGAGATAGGAATGCCAGTCTCACCATAATACAACTTTGACTTGTCGGTATAGTCAAACAAGTCGAAGTTGGCGATAAACGAACGGTGGATTCTCTTGAACTTATTTTTGGGAAGTTGCTCTTCCAATTTGCGCATGTTCATCAGTGTGATGACGTTCGGCTTGTTGTTGAGGTGGAACTTCACGTAGTCTTTCACGCTCTCCACGAAGAGAATGTCATCAAAGTTGATGCGGATGTATTTGTAGTCGCTCTTCACAAACATATAGCCGTCTCTTCGGATAGGGTCTGCTCCCTCCACGTCGCACATATAGTTCTTGATCCTCTCCACGCAAGCCTCGAAGTTGTTGTAGCTGACAGGCTTGAGCAAGTAGTCGAAACCGCCCGACTTATAACCGTCTATGGCATACTCGGTGAAAGCCGTCACGAAGACGATCTTGGTAGTCTTAGGCAACATCTTGGCAAGTTCCAAGCCGCTCAGTCGTTGCATACGAATGCCTAGAAACAGCAGGTCAATGGTGTTGTCTCTAAATCCCTTCATAGCATCCACTGCATCTGTGTAGCTACCTGTCAAGTGCAGGTAGGATAGCTGTCCTATGTAATCTGTAAGGGTGGCAACCGACTCTAGGTCGTCGTCAACTATTGCGCAATTTATCTTCATGATTATACAATATAAAAAATGCTTTCATTGTTGCAATAACGCAATGAAAACATTTTTATTGTAAATATTTGCTACGAAAAGAAGAATATAATTCTCGACTTGTAGTGATTTTATTCCTATTTATTCATATCGGATAGCCTCGATAGGGTCGAGTCGAGCCGCCTTCTTGGCAGGATACCATCCGAAGAATACACCGGTAAATGTACATACCGCAAAGCTCATGATGATGCTCCAAGGTTCTATCTGCGTAGCCACATGCAGGAACTGCTGGAGTGATACCGATATACTCACTCCCAGGATGACGCCGATGATACCACCCGTCACACTGAGCAATATCGCCTCTATCAAGAACTGGTTGAGGATGTCCACGCCCCTGGCTCCCACACTCATGCGAAGACCTATCTCACGGGTTCGCTCAGTAACGCTCACGTACATGATGTTCATGATACCGATACCACCCACGATGAGCGAGATACCTGCCACACTGCCCAAGAGGATAGTGATGGTGGACATGGTGGAGTTCATCATACTGGAGATTTCTTCCTGCGAACGGATATTGAAGTCGTCCTCATCGCCCTCGGTGGTTTCCGTGGCATCCTTCAACTTGTGGGTGCGGCGGAGTATCTGGCTGATTTGGTCTTGTGCCGGTTCTGATGCTTCCTCGGTGATGGCGGAGCAGACGATTTCGCTGAGATAGGTCTGCGCCAAGATACGTTTCATCACAGTGGTATAAGGGGCGAGCACCAGGTCGTCCTGGTCCATACCCATACTGTTGTAACCCTTCTTCTGAAGAACGCCGATGACACGGAATGGGATGCTATTGAAACGGACCACCCTTCCAATAGGGTCGCTGCCGTCTGGGAAAAGATAATCGACTACCGTCTGCCCCAAGATACATACCTTCGCAGCCGCCTTGATGTCAGTGTCGGTGAACATCTCGCCGTCTGCTATCTTGAGTTGACGGATAGTCAGATAATCTTGGTTTACTCCATAGATGCTACTCTGGGTATTGTTGTTGCCATTGATCCATTGTCCGTTGCTGCTCACTGTAGGTGAGATGGCGGAGATATAATTACATTCATCCTTGATGGCTTGGTAGTCGGTTTGCTTCAAGGTCTCCATGGAGGAGGCATCTTGTCGCACGCCGCCACGCATGTCGGCACCCGGGTGAATCATAATCATATTGGATCCCATCTCGGCGATGTTGGACTTGATGCTTGCCTTACTTCCCTGACCGATGGCAAGCATAGTAATCACGGAGGCGATACCGATGATGATGCCGAGTGCCGTCAGGAAGGAACGCATCTTGTTGGCTGCGATCGCACGGATGGCTATTTTGAAAAGATTTTGATAATTCATCCTAATTCTTAATTAAAAAGATTATTCGTCCGTATTTTTAGGCAGTGCAGCGAGTCCTTCGGCAGCCGAGAGGATGTGGTCGTTGTAAGAGTCGCTGATGATATGTCCGTCTCGCAGTTCGATGTTGCGACTGGAATACTTGGCGATGTCGGGGTTGTGGGTCACGAAGATGATGGTGCGTCCCTCGGCGTGTAACTTCTGGAAGAGCACCAAGATCTCGAAGCTCGTTCGGGTGTCCAGGTTACCCGTAGCCTCATCTGCGAGGATGACAGCAGGGTCGTTGACCAGGGCACGGGCGATGGCGACACGTTGCATCTGACCACCCGACATCTGGTTGCTCTTGTGATAGAGGCGTTCCCCCAATCCCATAGCCTTCAAGGCTTCGATGGCTCTGCGCTTTCTCTCCTCCGGACCTACCGACGAATTGTACATCAAAGGCAGTTCTACGTTCTCCACGCTTGTCGTCTTCGGCAACAAGTTGTAGTTCTGGAAGATGAATCCTATCTTGCGATTTCTGAGGATGGCTCTGTCGTTGCGTGACATCGTGCGCACGCTGACCCCATCCAAGTAATATTCGCCGCTGGAAGGTGTGTCGAGACAACCCAACTGGTTGAGAAGAGTAGATTTACCGGAACCCGACTTACCCATGATGGTGACAAACTCACCCTCGTATATCTTGAAGCTCACTCCCTTGAGGGCATGAACGACCTCATCGCCCACCAGGAAGTTACGCTTCACATTGTCGAGTTCGATGACCACCTTCTTCCCATTGTTATCTTTTGAATCAGTCATCATTTCTTGTTGTTTATTCGATGTCTATCATGCCTTCACTTCATCTGACAGCTGAAATGTAGTGTGATTACACCTTATTATATAATATAACTTTACTTCTTCTTTCTAGGACCAGGACCGCTGATGAGTCCTTGGCTCTGCTGCTGGTCATCATCTGTTTCAGGTACATTGACCACAATCTCAGTGACGATGCTCTGACCAGCCTTTACACCGCTGATAATCTGGGTGTGGGTGGCATCGCTCTGTCCGATGTTGACAGGATGTGCGGTCAAGGTCTTGTCATTGAGAGTCCAAACCTTGTTCTTGCCCTTGCAATCTACGATCTTCATGTCCTTGCCCACAGTCTCCTTGGTAGGAGTGAAGCGGAGAGCCTTGTTAGGTACGCTGAGCACGTTAGGCTGTTCCTTGGTGAAGATGGTGACGTTGGCTGTCAACCCCGGTTTCAACTTGAGGTCGGCGTTAGGGGCACTGATCACTACCTCATAGGTAACCACGTTGTTGGTGGTGGTAGCTTCCAAGCGAACCTGCTTTACCACGCCCTCGAAGGTATCGTCAGGATAAGCATCCACGGTGAATGCCACACGGTTGCCCACTGCCACATCACCTATATCAGCCTCATCCACGTCAGCCACTACCTGCATGTTGGTCAAGTCCTTGGCGATGGTGAACAGCTCAGGGGTGTTGAAGCTGGCAGCCACGGTCTGACCTTCCTCTACGCTCTTCGAAATCACGGTTCCGTCGATAGGCGAAGTGATGGTGGCATAGCCCAAGTTGGTCTGAGCCTTCTGCACGCTCTCCTTGGCGGTAGCCACTTGTTCCTTAGACTGGCGATAGGTGAGAAGTGCATTCTCGTAATCGTCGGCACTTACCAGTCCTTTCTTGTAAAGCGTCTGGTAACGCTTCATGTTGGCGCTTTGATAACTCAAGTTGCTTTCAGCACTCGCAAGATTGGCCTTGGCGGTGTTGAGCTCGCTGGTCAAGTTGGTCTTGTCCAGTTCGGCAATCACCTGTCCTTTCTTTACGACAGAGTTGTAATCCACGTAAAGCTTGTTGACGATACCGCTCACCTGGGTACCGACGGTCACGCTCGTTACCGCCTCGATGGTGCCAGTGGCAGTGATACTGTTCTGAAGGGTGTGGGTAGCAACTTTCTCTTGCTTGAAGTTGATTTCCTCCTTCTCCTTGCCGCCTGATAGCAACCAAGCGACAATGGCGAGTATGACTACCACAATCATGGCAATCCATACTTTGCTGAAATGTTTCGTGTTCATAAGTTTCTCTCTATAATTCCTTTTTATGTATTTGTTTTCCTTGAAGATATTTCGCTTGTTGGAGTCTTATTCTACTCGTCCTGTCTTGTAGAAATTGAGCATGCCCATATTGAGGAGCGTCAAGTACTTCGACTGCAACTCGTTCTGCTGAGCTTTCAAGAGGTTGTCCTTGCCGGTGCGAAGTTCCACGATGTTCTTCAAGCCGAGTTTAAACTGCTCGCTCAGTAAGTCGTAAGAAGTCTTGGCGCTCTCGGTCGAAGTCTTGGCTGCCTTAAACTGGCTCTGGTTGGTGTTGGCTTGCAACCAGTAGTTTTCTATGGTAGAATAGAGCTTCGTCTGCTGGTCTTTGAGGTCAAGCATACTGCTCTGTTTCTGAATGTTAGCCTTGTTGATTGCAGTTTTTGTTGCACGATTGTCACAGATGGGGATGCTGACGCTGATGCCGCCACCTACGCCAAAGTTCTGCTTGATCTGTGAGCCCCATCCATCCTTGTTCATGGAAGTGGTGCTGGTGGAGATTCCGGCATTGGCACTGATGGTAGGCAACTTGCCAGCCTTGGCGATGGCGATATTCAAGTCGCTCTGGTCTATCATGTTCTGGTAGCTCTTGATCTCAGGGCGATTGTCGAGAGCAGAAGTATAGACGCTGTTCAGGCTAGGGATAGTGCCGAGAGCCTGTGCATCCGAAGCTGTTGGCACCACGATGTCGAAAGCCTCATCATTGGTGATTTGGAGCAACTCCTTCAGTTGTCTCTTGTAGTTCTTTACATTGCTTTCCGATTCCACGATGCTATACTCGTCTTGTGCTCTTTGCGCCGTGAGTTGGGCGAGGTCGGCTTGACTCATCTTGCCTATCTTGACCATCTCCTTGCCACGTTCCTCATTCTCGAGACTAGACTTGTAGCTCTCCTTGTTGACGTTGATGGCTTCTGTGGAGTAACAGATTTGGATGTAGAGCGTAGCGATTTGCTCTTGCAGGTTTTGGGCTTGGATGGCGGAGTCCAAGGCGGCAGCCTCCGTCGTGAGCTTGTTTAGCTTCACTTGGTTTCTGTTCTTGTTGCCATTCCAAATGGTATAATTGCCGGCTATCGAATAGGTGCCGTTGTAATAAACCTTGTCGATGGATGACTTGGTGTAGCCATCTCCACTGATGCCGTTAGCCACCCATGGCGTATAGTTGATGTTTTGGCTGGTGCTTGCTTGCAGCGAAGGCAACAGAGCTGCTTTCGACTGGAGGTAGTCTTCTTGCGCACTAGCTTTTTTCAATACCGTCTTCTGCAAAGAGATATTGTTTTCCAGTGCATAGTTGATACAATCTCTCAGCGTCCACTGTTTGGCTTGCATCCCCAGAGGTGCGGTAGCTATCATCAAGCCAAGCAGTGCTTTTTTCGTTGTCATATTCATATTCGTGATTTTTTGTGATTTTGTCTTTTTAGACGGAACAGCGAGCCAATTAGTTTATTTGCCGAATATTCATTTAACAATCATTTAGTAATAGATACAAAATTAAAAAGGCGTCTTCGCCTAGGGAAAAACTACGCTCCTAGATACTTTCTCCGTCAGGAAATTGTGATGGAGAAATATCTAGGAGTGTGATGTCTTATTCGATGGTGATGTACACCGCCTTCGGCGTAACGAGTTGCATGTAGAAAGAAGAGACATCTCAAATGAAGAAAAAAAAAGCAAGAGATTAGGAGAATGCTCCTTTTCTCTTGCTTTTTTTGTTGTATATTACTCTTTTAGTAACTTCTAGCGATGATGACGCGAGCCACAGAAGGCTTGCCGCTCACCATATCGACACCTGGAGTCTGCTCGTATGCGAAAGGCACGCAACGGATGGTAGCCTGGGTGTCCTCCTTGATCTTAGCCTCGGTCTCGGCAGTGCCGTCCCAGTGGCAGAGGAAGAAACCGCCATCCTTGACACGCTCCTTGAACTCCTCGTAGTTGTCGCACTCATAAACGTGAGCGTCACGATAAGCACGAGCCTTCTCGAATACGTTCTTCTGAATCTCATCGAGCAAGTTCTTCACACGCTCCACGATGCCATCGAAGCTGACGTTCTCCTTCTCCAGGGTATCACGACGCATGATCTCGATGGTGTTGTTCTCCAAGTCACGACCACCCATGGCGAGACGTACTGGTACACCCTTCAACTCATAGTCGGCGAACTTGAAGCCTGGACGCTTGTTGGTGTTGTCGTCATACTTCACGCTGATGCCCAACTCACGGAGCTGGTCGATAACTGGCTGCAACTTGGCTGTGATCTGTGCCAACTGCTCGTCACCCTTGTTGATAGGGACGATAACTACCTGGATAGGAGCCAACTTAGGAGGAAGTACCAATCCGTTGTCATCACTGTGTACCATAATGAGGGCACCCATCAAGCGAGTAGATACACCCCAAGAGGTAGCCCAAACGTACTCAGGCTTGTTCTCCTTGTTCAAGTAAGTTACATCGAAACTCTTGGCGAAGTTCTGACCCAAGAAGTGAGAAGTACCGCTCTGGAGAGCCTTGCCATCCTGCATCATTGCCTCGATGGTATAGGTGTTGAGGGCACCAGCGAAACGCTCGGTCTCACTCTTCACACCCTGGAGTACAGGTACGCCCATGTAGTTCTCAGCGAAGTCGGCATATACCTTCAACATCTCCTGTGCCTTAGCCTCAGCCTCTTCCTTGGTAGCGTGAGCGGTATGACCCTCTTGCCACAAGAACTCAGAAGTACGGAGGAAAGGACGGGTACGCATCTCCCAGCGCATCACGTTACACCACTGGTTGCAGAGGATAGGGAGATCACGCCATGAGTGAATCCAGTTCTTATAAGTATTCCAGATGATGGTCTCGGATGTAGGACGGATAATCAATTCCTCATCGAGCTTGGCAGCTGGATCGACATCCACGCTCTTGCCATCCTCTGAAGCCTTCAAGCGATAGTGTGTTACCACGGCGCACTCCTTGGCAAAACCTGCCACGTGCTCTGCCTCACGAGAGAAGAAACTCTTCGGGATGAGGAGAGGGAAGTATGCGTTCTGTACACCTGTCTGCTTAAACATCTTGTCGAGCTGCTGCTGCATCTTCTCCCAGATGGCATAACCGTATGGTTTGATGACCATACAACCACGTACTGGTGACAACTCAGCAAGGTCAGCCTTTACTACCAAGTCATTGTACCACTGACTGTAGTTGTCAGCACGCTTGGTCAAATTCTTAAGTTCCTTAGCCATTTTGTTATTCTAAATATTGATAATTTCTGATGTTATATATATAATAAGGTATATGTTCCTCCTTTCTCGCCAAATGCTGTCAAGGAGGGATGGGAAAGTGTCGGAATAGGGATTTTCCACCGAAAAATAGGCATATCCCCTTGGCATTTCCACAAATTACCTTTAAATTTGCATGCAAAAATACAAAAAAATATTAGAAAAAACTCCATTATGGAGAAAAAAGACGTATCTTTGCAATGAAATAACAAAATTATAGGAGATTTGATTATGAAAAAGATGAAATTTTCAGTTGCAGCCCTCTCTATGCTGCTCGTTTTGGGAAGTTGTCAAACTAAGACTGGCACTGGTGCCGCTGTAGGTTCTGGAGCTGGTGCTGCCCTCGGTGCCATCGTTGGTGGTTTGTTGAATAATAGCCATCGTGGCACAGGCGCTCTCGTGGGTGCTGCTATCGGTGCCGCTGTTGGTGGTGGTGCTGGTACTTTGATTGGTAAGCACATGGACAAAGTGGCTGAGCAGGCTAAGACTGTCGAGAATGCCAAGGTGGAGCAGGTGACAGATGCCAATGGTCTTGCTGCTGTCAAGGTGACTTTCGATTCTGGTATTCTCTTCCAGACTAATAAGTTCAACCTCAATGCCAACGCTAAGAACGACTTGGCTAAGTTCTCTCAGGTTTTGAAGAACAACACTGATTGCCAGGTGGATATCCAGGGTTATACCGACAATACGGGTAACGATGGCATCAACTTGCCTTTGAGCGAGAACCGTGCAAAGTCTGTATATAACTACTTGACTTCTTGTGGTGTTGCTGCTAGTCAGTTCAAGAACGTTAGTGGTTTCGGCTCTACCAATCCTGTGGCTGATAACTCAACAGCTGCTGGTCGCCAGGCCAACCGTCGTGTGGAGGTTTACCTCTATGCTTCTCAGGCTATGGTAAATGCTGCCAACAATGGAACGCTTCAGTAAGTGAAGAACGAAGAGTGAAGAATTCTCTTGTTTTTAGACAATAACATTCTATGATTTTAAATAAAATCAGAAATATCATTAAATGGGTGGTGGTGCTGTTTTTCAGTACCACCATTCTTGCTGTTGTAGCCTACCGTTTCATTCCCGTCTATTTTACTCCTTTGATGTTCATCCGCTGCTTTCAACAAGTAGCTGATGGAGAGAGCATTACCTTGCATCACCATTGGGTTCCGATGGAGAAAATATCTCCTCACATGCCAGTGGCGGTGATGGCGAGCGAGGACTCCCGATTCTTGAAGCACCACGGCTTCGACTTCAATGCCATTGAGAGTGCGGCGAAGAACAATGCTCGTGGTGGCAAGGTGCATGGAGCCTCCACCATCAGTCAGCAGACGGCAAAGAACGTCTTCCTTTGGCCTGGTCGCTCGTGGACTCGCAAGGGCTTCGAGGTGTATTTCACTTTCCTCATTGAGATGATGTGGAGCAAGCAACGTATCATGGAAGTATATCTCAACAGCATTGAGATGGGCAATGGTATCTATGGTGTCGATGCTGTGGCGGAGTATCATTTCAACAAGAAGGCTGAAGATCTCTTCCGTGGCGAGTGTGCCTTGATAGCTGCCACCTTGCCAAACCCACGTAAGTTTAGCTCCCAATATCCGAGTGCCTACATGAAGAAGCGCCAACGCCAGATAGAGCATGAGATGCGCTTCATCCCAGCTTTTCCGAGAGAGGGCGAGGATGTCGATCCGAAGACTGCCGTCGGAGGATATAAGGGGAAATAAGTGAAGAGTGAAGAACGAAGAGTGAAGAATTCTATAGTGATAAGGTGAAGGTTTGCAGATCAGAGAAAGCTCTCTTGTTTTTTTACCTTTTTACCTTTTTTCTTTTTTACCTTTAGATAATGAATTTACTGAACGACTTGAATGAAGCGCAGCGCAAGGCTGTGGAATATATTGATGGACCTTCGTTGGTGATTGCTGGTGCGGGTTCAGGTAAGACGCGTGTGCTTACCTATAAGATCGCTTATCTCTTGCAACAGGGTATGAAGCCATGGAGCATCATGGCTCTTACCTTTACCAATAAGGCAGCCAAGGAGATGAGGGAACGTATCAACCGTCTCGTGGGAGGCGACTTGGCGGCACACCTCTATATGGGCACCTTCCATAGCATCTTCTCTCGCATATTGAGAGCGGAGGCTGACCATATCGGTTTCAACAACAACTTTACTATCTACGATGAGTCTGACTCCCGTTCCTTGCTCAAGGCGATTATCAAGGAGAAAGGATTGGATGACAAAACCTACAAGCCTGCTGCCGTGCATGCCAAGATTTCGATGGCGAAGAACAACCTTGTCACGCCTGAGATATATCGTGCCGACAAGGATTATCACGACCGAGACAAGCATGCCAATATGCCTGGTGTCGGTGAAATCTATGAGGTTTATGTGCAGCGATGCAAGCAAGCCAATGCCATGGATTTCGATGACTTGCTGATGCTTACCTACCAGTTGTTCCGTGACCATGAGGAGATTCGACAGAAATACTCCGACCGCTTCGACTTCATTTTGGTGGATGAGTATCAGGATACCAACCACGTGCAGATGAAAATCGTGATGCAACTCTGTAAGGAGAAGAATCGTGTGTGTGCCGTGGGTGATGACTCGCAGAGCATCTATAGTTTCCGTGGTGCCAACATCGACAATATCCTCCGATTCCAAAGTCAGTTGAAGGGTGCCAAACTCTTCAAGTTGGAGCAGAACTATCGCAGTACGCAGAATATCGTGAATGCTGCCAACAGTCTCATCAAGCGCAACAAGAATCAGATTCAGAAAGATGTGTTTAGCGAGAATGCCGTGGGCGAGAAGTTGATTTACCAGCCAGCCTATAGCGATAAGGAGGAGGCGCTCATCGTGAGCAAGGATATCAAGCGCATCAAGCGTCAGGATGGATGTGAGTATTCCGACTTCGCCATTCTCTATCGCACCAATGCGCAGAGCCGAAGCTTCGAGGAGGAGTTTCGTAAACAGGGCGTTCCTTATCGCATCTATGGCGGTATGAGTTTCTACCAGCGTAAGGAAATCAAGGACATCATCGCCTATTTCCGTCTGGTCGCCAATCCCGATGACGAGGAGGCTTTCAAGCGCATCATCAACTGTCCTGCTCGTGGTATCGGTAATACAACCGTAGCAAAGATAGCCGCTTGTGCCTTGGAAAATCAGGTGAGTTTCTGGGAGGTGATTTCTGAACCTCAGCACCATGGACTTGCCGTCAACAAGGGCACGCTCGCCAAACTAGACAACTTCCGCTTGCTGATCAGCGGTTTCATAGAGAAAGCTGACAAGCTCGACATCTATGAGTTGGGTGACAGCATCATCAAGGAGAGTGGTATCAGCAAGGAAATTTTCGAGGGTGGTAAGGATGCCGAGAACCTCGCTCGTCAGGAGAACTTGGCGGAGTTCTTGAGTGGTATGCAGACTTTTGTGGAGGAACGCAAGGAGGAGGATAGGGCTGACGAGGTATATCTGACGGACTATCTGCAGGATGTCGCCCTCTTGACCGACTTGGATAGCAAAGGGGATGACGATGCCCCTCGTGTCTCGCTGATGACTGTTCATGCGGCGAAGGGATTGGAGTTTCCTACGGTCTTCATCGTCGGTTTGGAGGAGAATATTTTCCCAAGTCCTATCGCGGCGGCTTCCATGCGCGAGTTGGAAGAGGAGCGTCGCTTGCTCTATGTCGCCATCACTCGTGCCGAGAAACATTGTATCTTGACGAATGCCAAGAATCGTTTCCGTTATGGCAAGATGGAGTTTGACAATCCAAGCCGTTTCCTCAATGAAATCAACCCGAAATTGATTGAGAATGATGATGAATCGGTGAGTAGCTCTGTAGGAGGAGGTTATGGAAATAGAATGCCATGGGATAGAAATCGAGACGATGATTATCGCTCGGCTCGTCGCTATGATGACTCCGATAACTACCGCTCTAGTCATTCACCTCGTCCTGTTGCTACGCAATTCATCGCTGACCCTAAGCCAAGCTATAGCTCTTGTTCTTCTGAACGAAGAGTGACGAGCAGCATGAGCGAACATGCTCAGGAGGCTTTGGCTTCAGGTAGATTTAAGTCGGTGAGAGGAGTCAATGCGGCTCGCCGCATCTTGGGAAAGGATGCTCCGATGAGTGATGTTCAGTCGAATGATATTGCTAGCTCTGCTTCGGGCATTGGAGGTGCTTCTGTCTCCACACCAGCTGGTTTGCTGAAAGAGGGAAACCGCATCGAGCACCAGCGATTCGGTGTAGGAAAGGTTGTCAAGCTGGAGGGCAAGGGCGAGAATGCCAAGGCCACTGTCGAATTCGTCAACTCTGGCTCCAAGCAATTGCTACTCAAGTTCGCCAAGTTCACGATTATTCAATAGCATTCATCGTAGATTGGATATCAAACTCTCGCAGATGATGCAGATTTATAGGTGGTAGTAATCTATTCATCAAAAAGAAAAAGCGGAAGAAAAGAGGCTCATTCGTCTCTCTTCTTCCGCTTTTGATATGTTTTACTTTTCAGTTTCCTACTATATGATACCTTATTATTATATAAGGATTCACGATTATAGTGCCTCATCATCGGGCTTTTCCGGAATCGGCTTGCCGCCCTTGATGACAGGGAAGCGTTTCTTCTTGCGAAGCCATGCAGCCTTGCGGCGTTCATATTCTTCTCGATGACTTTCCAGGAATCCGTCTTCCATCTTCTTGCTTCTTTATTAAAACGATTGAATCTATAGTTACTATAGAATCAAAAACTTTATTTATCTTTGAACCTACTGTAGATCACCTTTATCTGTATAGGACTGCTCATGTCTTGAGCGTTCTCAGAATGCGTACCCTTCACCAGTCGGGTAGAGGTGAGCGACATGTTGTGGGTCATCTTACTGATCATGGTTGAGTTGTTCTCCACTACAGTACTTACGGTGATTGGAATCAGCACAGCCTTGTTCCAGTTCTCACTGCTGCCTTTCTTCTTGCTCATGGCAGTGATGAGGTTACTGATGTTGCTGAACGTATAACCGTTTGTCGTGCTACTGCTGTAAGAAGCGTAGAAAGAATTTCGGTTGTTCACCACGTCGCCATTTTCGAAGAAGGAATCGATTCTGTCCTTCGGAATCATCAGCACATAGCTTGGTGTATCAAATATATATTGATTGTCCGTCTCCGTATTGTTGATTCTTGGGAAGGTGACGCTTGCGGTGTTCAATGTATCGTTCTCATGACCTCTCAAAATCTCTTCCACTGGGAGTGTCACCTCGGTGAAGATGCCTGCAGGCGACTTGAGATAGGTGCAACTTGGGTCTGCTGCCAATGAGGCGATGGATGCTGCATCATTGACGATATGATTGGTCTGAAGTGCCTCCTCCGTACCATCGATACGATTGAAGCCATATCCTTTGGCGATACTGTCGGTGACACCATCGGATGCCTTGATGGTCTTTTGGCGAGACCAGTAGAACTGCACCTCTGTGTTCCAAACGTCAGCCACATTTCCGATACCACCCTCATGCTTGATGTAGAAACCGGGGCATACATTCTTCAAGAACTGATAGTTGGACTTGAAGTACTCTGGATGCTCCACGAATGTCTTCAACATGTATGTACCATAGTTATCGTATGTCACGCCATCCTTGATGTAAGGTTTGTTCAAGTAAATCTTGAAGTTACCCGTAGCCTTGGAGAGGCTGTAGGTGGCACTGTTGTGATAGCCGTTCTCAGCTATGTAGCCTTCAGCCATCGGGTCGAAGTCGGTCAAATAGTTCTTGTCCTCTGTCATCGGCTTACTCATCTCGTATGCCGTCACCTTCATAGGGGCGAGGGAGTCGCCGTAGGTGCTCTGGTAGCTGACGAGCAGGTAACAAGAGTCAGCTCTGAGCTCGCCATTGTTGGCATCCTTGATATACTGGAGGGTGTCGACCGAGAATGTCGAGAGCGGTACCATCTGTGTCATATAGTCGGCAGTAAGGTAGGTGCCCGTTTCTGGGTCCTTCACTCTACCGATGATTCCGTTGTTTGACTTGCTAAGTACAGGACCGGCTACCAGCGACTGTGTTTCCACATTGTAGGTAGCGTCGGTGATGGTGAGATTATCTACTTTGTTGGTGATGGAAGAACCGAGCGTGTCGGTGGTGTCATCACAGGCAACCATGGAGAAGGCCGCCAACAAAAATGCTGTGAGTTTGATAAATTTCATTTCTTCTACAATCCAATTATCGAAAATATGAACCATTCCCACACTCGTTGTGAGCGGTAGAAATGGTTAGTATCGTTCGTTATTCCTCGTCAGGACACACCTGGTTGATGAAGTCCTTGTATGGCTCAGAGAAGTCATCGCCCGTGAAAGCCAGCAGCGGCTTGTTCTTCTCCTTGGCATATTCCAGGATGGCTGGGTTGATGCCTAGTTCGCCCTCTACGACACCGTCGCAATAGTCGATGGCGAGCTTGGCTAGCTCATCGTAGTCGAAATCGCTCTTGTAGGTGTCGAGCAACTCAGCCTTGGCATCACGGAAATCGACGCACTGCTTGAAGTTGTCGCCGAGACTGCCCTTCAATGGGTTGTCGTACAAGGAGACGATGACCTTGGAATTGGCAAATGAAGGCTCCTCTGCATACGCTGTCTTGATGTAGAGAGGAACGATAGCTCCCATCCATCCTTGGCAAACGATGACGTCTGGCTGCCAACGGAGTTTTTTCACGGTCTCCAGCACGCCTCTAGCATAGAAGATGGCACGCTCGCCGTTGTCTTCGTACTCCTTGCCATTCTCGTCTGCGCCCATCTGGCGATTGCTGAAATAATCATCGTTGTCGATGAAGTAGATTTGCTGACGGGTTGTCGGTATAGAGGCAACCTTGATAATCAGAGGATGATCGGTATCATCGATGATGAGGTTCATACCCGAAAGGCGGATGACCTCATGCAACTGTCCACGGCGCTCATTGATGATGCCCCACTTAGGCATGAATGTGCGAATTTCAAAACCAGCTTCTGCCATTTTCTGAGGCAATTCATGACCCATCACCGACATGCGGCTCTCAGCTACATACGGATTTATCTCCTGATTAATGAATAATACTTTCTTTGCCATAATTATTTTTTTATTCTTCTCCGATGAAATAGTCACCTCGAATTAGGTGCAAAGGTACAAAAAAATCTTCAAAACACCCAATTTTTTAGCGAAAACCAAGAAATCCGACCCTCAAAAAGCACATTTTTATGATATTTTTTTGTTATTTCAGAAATTAGTTGTTATTTTGCACCCCGAAATTTAATAAAACGATGAAAGTATTCAATAAGATTGTTGAACTCCAAAACGAACTCTTTCAGGCTCGTAAGGAGGGGAAGGAAATAGGTTTGGTACCTACGATGGGTGCTCTGCATGAGGGTCACGCCTCATTGGTAAAACGTAGTGTGAAGGAAAATGGCGTCACTGTCGTTTCCGTTTTCTTGAATCCAACTCAGTTTAATGACCAAGGTGACTTGGATCGCTATCCTCGTACCCTTGATGCCGACTGCAAGCTCTTGGAGGCTTGTGGGGCTGACTATGTGTTTGCTCCATCCGTGAAGGAGATGTATCCTACCAAGGACGAGCGTCATTTCGAGTTCCCACCGGTATCTACCGTGATGGAGGGTGCCAAGCGCCCTGGTCACTTCAATGGCGTTTGCCAGGTGGTGAGCCGTCTTTTCTATATCGTGCGTCCTACTCGTGCTTACTTCGGTGAGAAAGACTGGCAGCAGATTGCCGTCATCAAGCAGCTCGTGAAATTTATTGGTTCTGACGTCCAGATCGTGGAGTGTCCTATCGTGCGTGACGAGGATGGCCTTGCCAAGAGTAGCCGCAACACATTGTTGGCTGCCGATGAGCGTGCCATCGCTCCTAACATCTACAAGGCTCTGAAGGAGAGCGTGGAGTATGCCAAGTCTCACACCGTGCCGGAGACGCACGACAAGGTGGTGGCTGACATCAACGCCGTGGAGGGTCTTGAGGTGGAGTACTTCGAGATCGTGGATGGCGACTCCTTGCAGGATGTCAACGCATGGGATGACAGCGACTACGTGGTAGGTTGCATCACCGTATATTGCGGCAAGACTCCTATCCGTCTCATCGACCACATTCGTTACAAAGGCTAATAGATAAGTATCATATTCATAGGCACATTTTACTATACAACACGTAAAAAGATATGCAGATAGAAGTATTGAAAAGTAAGCTCCATTGTGTGACGGTTACGGAGGCTAACCTCAACTACATGGGCAGTATCACAATAGACGAGGACTTGATGGATGCCGCTGGCTTGATCGCTGGCGAGAAGGTGCAAATCGTAGATAATAACAATGGTGAGCGCCTGGAGACCTATATCATCAAGGGTGAGCGTGGCAGTGGTTGTATCTGTCTCAATGGTGCAGCTGCTCGCAAGGTTCAGGTGGGCGATACCGTTATCATCATCGCCTACGCCATCATGGATTTCGAGGAGGCGAAGACCTTCAAGCCTACCGTGATCTTCCCTAAGGAGGGGAATCGACTCTAATATTCTCTCTTCTTGAGAATACCATTTCTGGAATGTATTGGAGAATATCATTTCTAGAATAAATTAGAGAATGTTATTTCTAAAACATAAAAAATCCCTGCGTCTCGCTATGAGATGCAGGGATTTTTTTATTGCTAAACTTTTCGTATGTAAGGAAGTTAAGGAAATTCCTTTAACTTCTTTACTTCTGCTTGTTCAGTCGCTTGATGACGGAGTAGGCATCATAGAGTCCTAGCTCTCCAGCCTTCGACAGGTCTTGGATGGCTGCCGCCTTGTTGCCCGACTTCGAACGAGCGATACCTCTGTTATAGTATGCCTCTGCCAGACGGTTGTCTATCTTGATGGCCATCGTATAGTCGTCGATCGCCTTGGACAGCTCCTTGCGCTTGGCATGCAAGTTGGCACGGTTATAATAGATGTACGCATTGTTGTTGTTGCTCAGTCGGATGGCATCGCTCAAGTCCGCCTCTGCCGAGTGGACATTGAGGATAGGCTGACCCTCAGCCACATGGAACTCGTCCATCTCCATCTGGCATACCGCCCTTGCCCAATAAGCGAGGGCATTGTGGTCGTCGAGCTTCAGATAGTCATCGAAGTCCTGGATGGCTGCCTCGAAGTCTCGAAGTACGGAGTGGGCGATGGCTCGATGGATGAGCAGGTTCTTCTTCTGATTCTCGTCCTTGACGATGCTCAACTCAGCCGACAACTTGTCGATGAGCGAGAAAATCTGCATGGAACCGTTCTCGTCCAACTGGTCCTTGTCGCAAACGATATAGAGTTTCTCTCCCTTCTGCTTGGTCTGCATGTTGAGTGTCTCCACGTCCTTGTCGAACGACTGACCACTCGAAATCTGACTGGCTGATGGGAAGTAAGTGACGTGATACATAGGCAGATAGGCTGCCTCCACCATTCGGTTTTGTACCTTTCCTCTGTACTCGCTCTTGTACTCATGCTCGTACTTTGGCTCATCATCCACCACGATGCTGGCAAACTTGTTGGGGTCTATCTCCGAACGCTTGCGCACTTCCTTCTTGGTCTTGGCGCTCCAACGGGGTTGGATGCCGAGGTGCTTGTTCATCTGCGCCTTCATGATGCGGAACTCGTCCAGCTCTGCCTTGCCGGTCATACCCAACTTGCGATAGCATTGGGCACGGTAGGAGAGACCTGTCCAGAAGTTTAGAAACTGGTTGATGACGGTGGTCAAGTCGCTGATGGCGGCTCTCAGGTTACCGGTCTTCTCGTGCAGGAGGGCACGGTTGAAGATCGCCATGAAGTTCTGTGGCTCCATCTTGATAACGAAGTCGAAGTCGCTGATGGCTCGGTTGTCGTCACCCAACTGCACACGCATCAGTCCTCGGTTGTAGTGTGCGAGGAAGTTGTTCGGGTCGAGGTCGAGCGCATTGTCGTAGTCGCTCATCGCCCCTCTCAAGTTGTTGAGATTGATGCGAGCCAAGGCACGGTTGATGTAGCTGTTCACGTTGTTGGGCTTGAAGTGCAGCGACTTGGTGAGCGCCTCGTCAGCCACCTTCCATTCCTTTCTGGCAAGTGCCATGTAGGCACGTGTCACCCAGGCATCGCCGTCGTATGGGTTGAGTTCCAGACTCTTGTCGAGCCATTTCTCAGCATTCACGGTGTCCTTCTTCTGCAGATACACTTCTGCTTTCAGCGAGTAGGCGTTGGAGTAGTCCTTCCACTTGGTGATGACGGAGTCCAACTGGTTGAGCGACTCATCATATTTCTTGTCCTGCATGTAGCACAAGGCACGGTTGAACCAATAGTTGCGGTTGCGCGGCTCCAGGTGAATGGCACGGTTGTAGTCCTTGATGGCATCCTCGTAGTTGTTCTGTCGGATGCGGCAGATGGCACGAAGGTCGTAGATGTCGTTGACGTACGGGTTGAGTTGCAATGCCTCGGTAGCATCGCTCTCGGCACCCATGTAGTCATCGAGCGAGAACTTCGCCACGCTGCGGAAATACCAAGGCTCATAGAGATAAGGCTTGGCGCCGATAGCCAGGTTGAAATACTTGATGGAGAGCACGTAGTCCTCATAGAAGAGTGCGCTTCTTCCGGCGGTAATCAACCTATCTACCCTGTACTGTGCCATGGATGGCGCAGCCGTCAGGGCGAGCATAGCTATCAAGAGCCAGCTTTTCTTCTTTGTACCCATAAAATAAATTTGATGTTTAGTGTCTTATCTTTGTGCGATAAGAGCAGCGGAACTTGCCCTTGATGATGTTCTTGAGCTTGCCGGAGATCATGTTTTTGCGGAGTGCAGATACACGATCGACAAACATGGTTCCCTCCAAGTGGTCGAACTCATGCTGCATCACACGAGCCAGATAGCCACCTACCCATTCGTCGTGCTCCTGGAAGTCCTCGTCCATGTATTTCACATGGATGCGGGTAGGGCGCACCACCTTCTCGCTGATGCCTGGGATGGAGAGGCAACCCTCGTCGGAGGAGTCCTTGTTCTCATCATCATACTCCAGGATGTGGGCGTTGATAAAGGCATGGCGGAATCCCTTGTACTCTGGGAGGTCGTCGCTCAATACGTCGAGGTCGATGACCACGAGGCGGATGGCTTTGCCTATCTGTGGAGCTGCGAGACCGATGCCATTGCTGGAGTCGAGGGTCTCGTACATGTCGTTGATAAGTTGTTTGAGTTCTGGATAATCGGGTGTGATGTCTTCAGCCACTTTTCTCAAAACAGGCTGACCATATATATAAATAGGTAATATCATCTTCTTGATTGCATAAAATCTTGTAAAATAATGGTGGCACTGATCTCATCGACCAGTCCTTTGTTTTCTTTTCTCACCTTCTTCTTCACGCCTCCGTCTATCATGGCTCTGTGGGCGATGACCGATGTGAAGCGCTCGTCGTAGTACTCAATGGGTACCTCAGGGTGAGCCTTGCGCCATCGGTTGAAGAAGTTCTCCACACGTGCCAGGTTCTCACTTGGCTGTCCGTTGGGCTGTGTGGGCTTTCCGATGACGATTCTCTCCACCTGCTCCTTCTGTATGTAGGATTCCAGATAGGTGAAGAGTTCCGCCGTCGCAACAGTTGCCAACCCGCCTGCGATAATCTGCAACGGGTCGGTAACTGCCAGTCCGGTACGCTTTTTACCGTAATCGATAGATAAAATTCGCATTATTTCTTGAAGAGCAACCAAGCGTCATTATACTTGCTGGCGCGAAGCTCGTTGCGGCTCTTCACTGCGCTAGCCTTGTCAACGAATGTGGCTGCTACCACACGATACATGTTGCGCTCGCCATTGAATACGATCTGTGCGTCGTAGCCAGCGCTCTTCAAGGTGTTGTAGAGACCCTCTGCGTTAGCCTTCAAGCCGAAGGAACCTACTACTACGCTGAAGTTCTGCAAGCCAGAACCAGCGATGAGAGATACATTCTCCTGGCGTACGGTAGCGTTATCTACCTCTGTATTGGTTGACTCAGATGGAGTGGTGGTCTGCAAAGGTGTCACTACAGGCTCCTGTGTAACAGGTGCTGTCTGCTGCTCCTGAGCTTGAGCTTTCTCGTATGCTTTCTTATACATGCTTTCCTTTGACTTGCAGCTAGCAAGTGCCAATACCATGCACATGCCGAGGCCCAAAACTGATAATTTCTTCATAACTTTAAAATGGTTTTATTGTTAAACTTGTTGTTTTCTTTGTTCCAGTGTTTAGTCAACACGTCGTTTCGTTCTGCGAAAATACAAATAATATCCCAAATAAGACCACAAAGACAGCCTAAAGTTTGTTAAAACAAGGTAATACAACAAATTTATCGAAAAATTAAGAAAAAAATCCTTGCTTGTTGCGGAATATTTTGTATATTTGCAACATGAAGATGCCCATGGACTATCGTTCTAAGGACTCTTGATAACATGTTTAACAATTAAAACTTAGTCATTATGAAAGCATTAGGTTACATTGGCGCATTCCTCGGCGGTGCTCTTGCCGGGTCTGCATTGGGTTTGATTTTCGCTCCTGAGAAGGGTGAGGATACACGCAGCAAGATTGCTGACGCAGTAGATAACTTCTGCAACAAGCACAACATCAAGTTGAGCAAGAAGGATGTTGACGATTTGGTGGACGACATCAAGGACGCAGCTCCTGAGATATAATCGAGACAAGACGTTTCTGGTGACAATCTATACATGATGTTTTCCAACGATAAAAACGTAGAGACTATCGGGCAACTCGTTGAGGTGCTCAAACATTACATCGGGCTTCAGACGGAATATGTGAAGCTCGATGTAGTGGATAAAGTGGTCAGGTTGCTCACGGCTATCACCATGACGGTGGTGCTCGTGGGATTATTGGTCATAGCCCTCATCTACTTGTCGTTTGCCTTGGCTTATGGACTGGGCGAATGGGTCGGCAATGCGTGGGGATTCTCCATCGTGGCTGGTCTATACCTATTTATATTAGTAATCTTCGTCATTTTCCGTCATCAATGGATAGAGAGACCATTGGTTCGCTTCCTGGCTAGCATCCTCATGCAGTAGAGGCTAGCCTTTTATTTTTTCTCCTTTCCATTGAATGGATTTGTATGATTCTTAAACTTTGAAATGATGATGGCAGAAAATATTGAACATATTACATATTCCTCGCTCACGGAAATCCGACTGCGCAAGGAACTCCTGCGCAAGGACATACAGGCTGATGACGAGAAAATCAAGAAACTCTGGCAATCGCTCTTCACCAAACCGTCGGCTCTGTCGAAGAATGCTACGCCGAGCAGTCGCATGAAGAGTCTCTTCTCGATAGGGGCTGGTGCCTTTGATGGCGCTATCTTGGCTTGGAAACTCTATCGCAAGTTCAAGAGAAAATGATAGAAATGAAACAAACGATGGCTCACTTCCTTCTTGATGAAAGTGAGTCATCGTTTGTTTTTGGGCACAAAAAAAGGGTCACCGCTGTGACCCCGCCTTTGTTAACCTTAAATCTAATACTATGAAAAACACGATGCAAAAGTACTACTATTATTTGATAATGCAATACTTTTCATTATTTTATAACTTTTCTTAACGATTTTGTGTCGCTAATTTAACTTCGTTAAGTTATATTCTCGTCACTTGTTTCACTCCCTTCACGGCACTCAGTTTCTTGATGAGCGCCTCGGTCTTGCCTGCGTCATCGATCATCACCGTTACGTTGCCAGAGAACAAGCCGTCTTTCGAGGAGATGTTGATGCCTCTCATCACGAGCTTGTCTTCCTTGGAGATGATGTTGGTGATGTTGCTCACGATACCAATGTCGTCGTTGCCGATGATGCGGAGGGTGATGGCGTACTTCGACGTTCCCTTTCCGCTCCAGCGTGCCTTCACGATGCGATAACCGAAACGGCGGCGCAACTCTCTGGCGTTCGGACAGTCGGTGCGGTGTATCTTGATGCCCTTGTTGATGGTGACGAATCCGAAGATAGGGTCGCCATAGATAGGGTGGCAGCAGTGTGCCAGTTCGAAGTCGATGCCCTTCAGGTTCTCGTCGATGGTGAGCACGTCGTCGCTCTGCTTCATCAGTTCCTCGGTAGGATTCTCGTACTCGAAGTTGGCTGCACTCTCGGCAGTTTTCGTCACGTTGGTGAGATTGAGGTCGTGGTCACGCTCCGCCACATATCGGTCGATCACCGTGTTGACGTCCAGTTTCTCCTCAGCGATGTCCTTGTAGAAGTCGGAGTTCTCCTTGTAGCCCATCTTCTTGATGATGCGAGCCATCGTGCTCTCGTCGATGTCTATCTTGCGGTTCTTGAAGCGTCGCTCGATGAGTTCCTTGGCGTAGAGACCGTCTTTCTTCTGCGTCTCCTTGAGGGCGAGACGTATCTTCGCCTTCGCCTTCGAGGTCTGCACGATGTTGAGCCATTCATGGCGTGGCTTCTGGTTGCTCTGCGTGAGAATCTCGATCTGGTCGCCAGAGTGGAGTTCCTGTCGGAAGCTCACCGCCCTGCCATTGATCTTGCCGCCCACACACGTGTTGCCGATGCGAGAGTGGATGTAGTAGGCGAAGTCGAGCACCGTCGCCCCCTTTGGGAAGTTCAGGAGGTCGCCCTTCGGCGTGAACACATAGACCTCGTCTTCCTTCAGGTCGGTGGTAAACTGGTCCATCAACTGGAGGTCGTCGTTGTTCTCTAGGGCGCTGCGGATGTTGGCGAGCCATTCGTCGATGCCACCCTCGCCCTGCTTGATGCCCTTGTAGCGCCAGTGTGCGGCGAGTCCATGCTCGGCAATGTCGTCCATGCGCTCGGTACGTATCTGTACCTCCACCCACTTGTTTTCCGGTCCCAGCACGGTGGTGTGCAAGCTCTCATAGCCATTGCTCTTCGGCACGGAGAGCCAGTCGCGCATACGCTTCGGGTTCGGCTGATACATGTCGGTGATGATGGCGAACACCTGCCAGCACTGCTTGTATTCCATCTCACGAGGCACATCGAGGATGATACGGATGGCGAAGAGGTCATATACGCCCTCAAAACCGCAGTTCTGCTTCTTCATCTTCTGCCAGATGGAGTGGATGCTCTTTGTTCTGCCCTTCATGTGGTACTTCAGTCCTGCCTCGTCTAGTTTCTCCTGGATTGGTTGGATGAAGCGGGCGATGAAAGCTTCACGTGAACGCTTGGTGGCATTCAGTTTCTCCTTAATTAAATAATAGGCGTCGTGCTCCAGGTACTTCAGACTGAGGTCCTCCAGCTCGCTCTTCAGTTTGTAGAGTCCGAGCTTGTGGGCGAGTGGGGCATAGAGGTAACTAGCCTCCTCGCTCACCTCTTGTTTCGCCACCACCTGTTCTGTGTCACGTATCTGTCGCATTACGTTCACACGGTCGGCTATCATGATGAGGATCACGCGCATGTCCTCAGAGAACGAGATGAGCAGGTTGCGGAAATTCTCGCTCTCGATGATTGGGTTGCGCTTGTATAGGTCGTGGATGCGGAGGAGTCCACCGATGATGTGCTCCACGCTATCTCCATATTTGCTCTTGATGTCTTCGAGGGTCTGGTAGCCGTCGATGACGCTGGTCTGCATGAGGATAGCGATGACACCATCACGTTTGAGACCAATCTCGTTGACGGCGATCTCGGCTGTTTGAAGGGCGTGCAGGATAGGGTTCAATCCAAACACGTCGCGACGTATCTGATGGTTCTCGAAGGCATGGTGGATGTCCTCGCGCAGATGTTGCTCGTCGTCCTTGCTGAAAGTGTCGCCGATGGCTGCTCTCAGACGGTTGAGGATGAGTAGCGTTTGCTCCCTCTCCTCAGGTGTAAAAGTGAATGTTTCGTTCATATTCATTCCCTCCATGTTAATTTTTCAATGCAAAGGTACAAAAAATCGCACGAAAATTTCTCTTTTTCAAAAAATATTACTATTTTTGTGGCATATTCGCATAAAATAACATAAATGTGGTATTATGAATCAGCAAGATCTTAACCAAATTCAGGCTCGTGGTATCAGCGAGCAACAAATTGAACATCAGTTGGAACAAATCAAGCAAGGCTTCCCTTTCTTGAAATTGGAAGGTGCTGCTGCCATTGGCAAGGGCATCGTGGCTCCGACAGACGATGAAGTGACGAACTATGAGAAGGCTTGGAACGACTATAAGGCTGAGGGACACAAAATCGTGAAGTTTGTGCCTGCCTCTGGTGCCGCTAGCCGTATGTTCAAGAATATGTTTGCCTTCCTCAACGCTCCTTACGACGTGCCTACTACTGATTTCGAGAAACAGTTTTTCGATAACATCAAGAAGTTCGCTTTCCGTTCTGCTCTCTGTGACAAATGCCATGAGAATGAGGGCAAGGGCATCATGTGTCTCATCAAGAAGGGCAACTACAAGGCTGTGGTAGCCAATCTCTTGGAGGCGAAGGGATTGAACTACGGTCAGTTGCCTAAGGGATTGCTCCTCTTCCATGAGTATTCTGCCGACGAGGTGCGCACTCCGATGGAGGAGCACTTGGTGGAGGCTGCCCTCTATGCTAGTAGCAATGGCGAGGCCAACGTTCACTTCACCGTCTCTCACGACCATCTCGCTCTCTTTAAGCAGAAGGTGGCTGAGAAGGCTGACTTCTATGCACAGAAGTTTGGCGTGAAGTACAACATCTCCTTCTCTGAGCAGAAACCAAGCACCGACACCATCGCTGCCAACCCAGACAATACTCCATTCCGCAATGAGGATGGCTCTTTGCTCTTCCGTCCGGGTGGTCATGGCGCGCTCATCGAGAACCTCAATGAGATTGATGCCGACGTGGTGTTCATCAAGAACATCGATAATGTGGTGCCTGATCGCTTGAAGGCTGACACCGTGACCTACAAGCAGGTGATTGCAGGTGTCTTGGTGACCCTTCAGAAGAAGGCGTTCGAATATCTCAAGGTGCTCGACTCTGGTCTGTACAACCATGAGAAGTTGGAGGAAGTCATCCGCTTCGTTCAGCGTGACCTCTGCTGTCGCAAGGCTGACATCAAGGAACTGGAGGATGCCGACTTGGTCATCTATCTCCGCAAGAAGTTGAACCGTCCTATGCGTGTCTGCGGCGTTGTCAAGAACGTGGGTGAGCCAGGTGGTGGTCCATTCCTTACTTATAATAGCGATGGCACTGTCAGCTTGCAGATTTTGGAAAGCTCTCAGATCGACACCAACAACGAGGAGTACATGAAGATGTTTACTAAGGGCACTCACTTCAACCCAGTGGATCTCGTTTGTGCTACTAAGGACTACAAGGGTCAGCCATTCGACTTGCCTAAGTATGTGGATCCTAGCACGGGCTTCATCTCTAGCAAGAGTAAGAACGGCAAGGACTTGAAGGCATTGGAGTTGCCGGGTCTCTGGAACGGTGCGATGAGCGACTGGAACACCGTCTTCGTAGAGGTTCCATTGAGCACCTTCAACCCGGTGAAGACTGTCAACGACTTGCTTCGTGACCAGCACCAGGCTGTAGTGGGTGGCGTGCATCACGAGGGTGGTTGCTGCGGCGGCAAGAACTAAATGATGTTTTTTGTCAAAAAATATAAAAAAGGTAATGAAAAGTAGTGTTGTTCACTATTTTTTCATTACCTTTGCATTTCCAAAAGCAGCGCTTCGGTCTGTCGCTGGCATTCTCTTATGGGGATGCGAGAGGAAAGTCCGGGCAGCGCAGGGCATCCCACTTCCGAAACTAGAAGCTATTGGTGACAGTAGGTGTCGGCAGAAGAAAATGACCGCCCGAAACTTATCCCGTATCCATGCGGGGGTAGTGTCGGGTAAGGGTGAGAAGGTGGTGTAAGAGACCACCAGCTGGCGGGTGATCGTCAGGCTGTGCCATCTGGGAGCTGTAAGCTCATGTAAACCGCAGATTGAGGGCGGCTCGTCCGATTGCCTTCGGGCTACTGTGGAGGGTAGAGTGCTTGAGCCTAGGGGTGACTCTAGGACTAGATAAATGGCAGACGACTCTGAGCGGTGTCATCCGTGAGGAGCCACAGAACTCGGCTTATAGGGGCACTGCTTTTCTTTTTTACCTATTTAAAGTGAAAGCGAAGGATTCTATATTCCTAGGATTCCTTTGCTTTTTTACTTTTTAGGCGAATCGTAAGATGAAAGTCTTCGGCTAAGAATGACTTGCCATCAGAAAATAACTAAAAAATAAAACGATATGAATCTCAAAGACCCAGAAAAGGAATTTTTCAATGATTTCGAGCATAAGGTGACGGATAAGATGAAGAAGTATGCCGACCGTCAAGACTTCCCGAAGGTGGAAGACTACGGCATCACCCGTATGGAACTCGATGATTATCTCTTCGACAAGCAGGCCATCCTCGATATGGCTGGCACCCCTCGTACCAAGATGACGGTGGGTGGCATCATCACGCTCCTGCCTGTCATCGTCCTCTCCGCCTTCCCGGATAGTGCTTACATCTATGGCAAGATGTGGACCACCGTCCTCGCCATCGTCGTTGGCTTCATGCTCTATATGTGCATCTACGCTCTTCAGAAGGCGATCATCCAACTGAGACTCAGCAAGCACAAGGATGTGAAGTACGAGACTTTCATCAAGGCGGTGCTGTTCTATGAAGGTGGTGAATAGAAATTAATTTTTATAAATGTGTGGGTAAGGGTAGTGGTTATTTCAGGTTACTCCTATTTGCCAATAAATATTCGATAAAGTCGTCAGAGACATTTGATATCTCACTCTTGTCATAGATTGTCAGCAAGTCTATCTGTATGATTTCGCCTATTTGTTGGAGATTGTAGGTGATAACACGAGCGCCACCGCTCTTACCTTTTCTTTTGCTGGCGATTGCCATTCTCACTTTTCTTACTCCATTTCCCAAGTCTGATCCTTGAAAAGGAGAATTCTCCAAATCTGTAAGAAAGCGGTCGTAATCGTCTAAAATAGAATGATATTTCTTCGACAATTTTTTGAGTTGTCGTTTAAATTCATCCTCAGAATATATAATTACTTCCATGTTAATTCTCCTCTTCTCTCAATTGCTTAAGTAAGTCCCTTGCCAGCATTGGCTTTGTGCCATTTTTCTTGTGTGCTTCCATTTGGTCGAGCGCACGATTAAGGCTTTCTGCTACGTATGCTTCTTGCTCTTTTCTTGCCATATATGTTTCTCTGTAACTCTTTACCGGAGTAGTCAACGTATTTGACAATTTTTCGGCATACTCCTTTACCTTGGCTATGAATTCGTCAAGGTTGTATTTGCCTGTGTTAGGAACTTGCAGTTGTATATTTATCGTCTCCATAATTATGTAATCTTTAAACTTCTGCAAAAATACAATTATTATTTGAATTTGCAAAGAAAATAAGGGAGAAAATAAAAAAAGCGTGCTTATCATCACGATAAACACGCTTCAATTATTTAAAGACCAGGGGCAGAAATCCCCTAGAACAATCTATCCTTCAATATTATACGATGCCCTGAGCCATCATAGCCTTTGCTACCTTCAAGAAACCAGCAACGTTGGCACCCTTCACGTAGTTGACATAGCCATCAGCCTCTGTACCATACTTCACACAGTTGGCGTGAATGTCGTTCATGATGTCGTGGAGCTTAGCATCAACCTCCTCACGAGACCACTTCAAGCGCTCAGAGTTCTGGCTCATCTCAAGACCTGATACTGCAACACCACCAGCGTTGGCAGCCTTACCTGGAGAGTAGAGGATCTTAGCATCCTGGAATACCTTGATAGCCTCTGGGGTAGTTGGCATGTTAGCACCCTCGCTGACAGCGATTACACCGTTGGCAACCAAAGCCTTAGCAGCCTCCTCGTTGATCTCGTTCTGAGTAGCAGATGGGAGAGCGATGTCTGCCTTCTCAAACCAAGGCTTAGCACCCTCTACATACTTCACGCCGTATTTCTCAGCATACTCCTTGATACGACCACGCTCTACGTTCTTCAACTCCATGATGTAAGCGAGCTTCTCAGCATCGATACCATCTGGGTCGTAGATGTAACCGTTAGAGTCTGAACATGTCACTGGCTTAGCACCCAACTGGATCAATTTCTCCATTGTGTATTGAGCTACGTTACCTGAACCAGAAACCAAGACAGTCTTGCCCTTGATGTCGATGTTCTTGGTAGCCAACATGTTGCAGAGGAAATATACGTTACCGTAACCTGTAGCCTCAGGACGGATGAGAGAACCACCGAACTCCTGACCCTTACCGGTCAACATACCCTGGAACTGATGAGTCAACTTCTTGTACATACCGAACAAGTAGCCTACCTCACGACCACCTACACCGATGTCACCAGCAGGAACATCCTCGTCAGGACCGATGTGGCGATAAAGCTCAGTCATGAAAGCCTGGCAGAAACGCATCACCTCGGCATTGCTCTTACCACGTGGAGAGAAGTCTGAACCACCCTTGGCACCACCCATTGGGAGAGTAGTCAAAGAGTTCTTGAATGTCTGCTCGAAAGCGAGGAACTTCAAGATACCCAAGTTTACAGACTTGTGGAAACGAAGACCTCCCTTGTATGGGCCAATCACGTTGTTGTGCTGGATGCGGTAACCCATGTTAGTCTGCACGTTACCCTTGTCATCTACCCATGATACACGGAACTCGATTACACGGTCTGGGATGCAAAGACGCTCGATGAGGTTTGCTTTCTCAAATTCAGGGTGCTTGTTGTACTCTTCCTCGATAGTGCCGAGTACCTGACTAACTGCCTGGATGTATTCAGGCTCATTAGGGAATCTTCTTTCAAGATTCGCGATTACTTCTGATGCTTTCATAATCTAATCTTTTATTGGGTTTAAAATTGTTATTCTCTTTCTTTTCGGAAATCATCCTTTTCTATATTGGTAAAATTGGTTGTTTCCTTATTTCGATTGCAAAGGTAAAGAAAAAGATTGAAATAACAAACAAAAAGAAAGAAAAAATGCAGAAAAAGTAGAAAAAAGTCACTTTTTAACTTTTTGTAAGATAGTGAAAGGCGTGATTTGTGCTCGCACACCTTATTATATATAGCAATCTTAAAGGGGAATAAAACAAATCAAGCAAGGGAAAGGGGATGTACCTACTTTCTCTTGCTTGGTCATATTTGATTTTTGTATCCATCATTAGATGATAGAAGCTTTCTCACTTAGATAGTAAAACCTTCATCTAGAATCTCCTTTAGTTGCTCTTCTGTCAGTCCGGTGAAAGCTATGATTTGGGAGTAAGGCAATTTTGCTGATAGCATTTTTTGAGCAATGGTAAACTTCTCTTTGTTTTGACCTTTTGTTAGGCCAATTTCCACGCCTTGCTCTATTCCTTTCTCCATTCCTTTCTCCATTCCTTCCTCGACACCTTTCTCGTAGCTGTCTTGCTGAAGCGTGCGTTCTACGCGAATGTTGTCAAGCAACTTCTCGTAGGCTCTCAATTCATCTTCCGTGAAGCCTGTGATTTTTAACTCCTCCAGTGCCTTTTGGATTTCAGGATTTTCTTTCAGTTCGGTTGGCACCTGTTCGGTGTTGGTATCAATCTCGGTGAGGAAGCGGAGCCAGAGCACGGTCATCTTCTTTTCCGTGATGGTATGAGGAGTGAACTTCGGAAGTTCGATGAATGTGAAGTGCAAGCCCTTGATTACCTTCTTGCTGTTCTGATCGTGTACGATGTTGTAGTTGTGGATGTAGGTGTCGGGCATATCATGCTCGAAGGTGTCGTTCACCAGGTTGAGCGAATATACGGGTTGCAACTCGCTGTATTGGTCTTTCTTCATTGCCTGGGTAACATACAACTTGGATGCATTGAAGAGTACTCTCTGCATGAACGACTTACTCCATTCCATCTGCATCTCCACACAAAACTTTCTGCCCTTGGCATCCACGCAGAGCACATCCACGATAGAGTTCTTGTGCAAGTAGAGCTGTGGCACCAGTTCGGTAGGCAAGTACTTGATACTCTTTATCTGCTCATCCTCGCTGAGGGGCAGCAGAGCATTGAGCAGGCTGATGAGCAAGTCGGGGTGCTTGTAGAATATCTTCTTGAAGGTCAAGTCTGTCTTGGGGTCTAGATACTTCATGCTTCTTTTCTCCTTAACTTTTGGTTGTGAACTCGAAATGCCATGAACGGCATCTCTTTGCATTTTGAAATCGTCTTTGGTTTTCGCCATATTCGGATCTCCTTTTATTTAAACGGTTAAACTTATGTATTGGTGTGATATAATCATCACACGACTGCAAAGTTACATATTCTTTGCGACATCTCCAAACTTTTCTCTCTCTTTTTTACAATAATCAAAAAAGCCTATGGATGGTGTACTAAAACTTGTTAAGATTATTTACTATACTTGTTTTTGCTGTTAAGCAAGCGGAATTTCCCCTTAGGTACCACTTTGGTTTATCCCTAGTTAGGTATGAATTTTTTCCTAGTTAGGCGTGAAATTTTCCCTAGTTAGGGAGCATTTGCTGGCAAGCCTATGATTTTTCCAATCCTCTGATTATGTCAAAAAAAATCCTCAGCAGCGGATTTCTCCGTTTGCTGAGGATTTTGTGTTGTGCTCTTAAATTATTTGTTTATAAACTGGAATTCGGATTTTGTTTAATTGTTCTGTGGTAAGTTCCGTAATGTCATTATTGACGGTGTAATACTCCACAGGGTATCTGTACTTACCATTCGGCATAAGTACCTTTGTTACAATCTTGATGATTTCCACTCCATCAAGGGTAACGATTCTTGTAGTTTTCTTATCAATGATTTTTCCCATATATGTAATTTTTAATGTTTGATGGTGCAAAAATGCGCATTTTTGCCATTATCTCCAAGTTTTATGGGTGTTATTTTGCAGTCTCTGCTTTGTTTTTGTCTATTTGGGCGTTTGATAATAAAAAAGCTCAGCAAATAGTAAATATTGCCGAGCTTCTTATGTTTGTGTATTGGGATATATCCTTTTACTTCTTGATCACCTTCTTAGTCTGACCATCTGTTGTCTTAACGATATATACCTGACCAGGAGTCATAGAGCCTACCTGCTGACCAGCGAGGTTGTAGATGGCTTTTATGCCATTCTTGGCTATGCTAGCTTGTGTACCTTTGATTCCTGTAGTGCCACCTTCGATCATAATATAATATACATTGGCTGTTTTTAAATCATTAGAAGTAACAGTAACAGCAACTATAACCGCATCATCACCATATGGAGTTATTGTCTTTGAGATGTAAGCATTAGGACTTTTTGTTTTTACAACAAAGTCATCCAAGTTAACCACTCCGGTTTCTTCAACGAGAGCCTCTCCATCTTCGAACTCAATTGGCTCACCTTTGTATGTAACACTTTCCAAATCTGCATTATATACAAGCTCAACATTGTCAACCCAAACAATGTCAGGATTGTTGTCATCTTTACTACCACCAGCCGCAACTGAAGATGTAGAGATGGTTACAAGGATGGCTTTTGTATCAATATTATTTTTGGTATAAGTGAATGGAATCGAAATTTCTTGCCAATCATTGCTACTCGCTATAGTTGCATTTTCTGCTCTAGCCACTACATTGCCATTATTTTCTTCCAATTCTGGATCTTGTACTTTGTTTCCATTGGTGATAATAGCCTTTACAGTTGCATTCTTATTGTTTCTATTTGTAATTCCTCTTTTGCCGATGTTGTATTTGAGATTTACTTTCATTTCATCAGGCTTACAGGTAAGAACAGTATAGAATGGATCCTTATTCTCGTCTTTGTCTTCGTTGCTTAAATCTAAAAATGCATTATTTTCACTGAATGAGGCAAACATGCTACCAGCATTTAAACGCCCAGTGGTAAGGGTTCCATTGGCTGATTGTCCAGCAACGACCGCAGATTTGATCTGAACGGATTTGCCATTCTTAGAATCTGTAGGATGGTCGGTTGATTCAAATGTATGTGGTGCTTCTGCGACAAATGAAACATAATCTCCTGTTGCGCTCATAAAAGAGTGCCAATGGTTTGGCTCACGGCTTGTCGCACTTCCGTATTTTGCATCATGGAAATCACCGAAATCAGAATTAGGAATCTGGCCAAAGTTATCAATATTCTCACCAAGCATTACACTGACATTCTGCTGCATTTTAGACATGTCAATGTTGAGGATAGCGTTGAGCTTGTTGTTGCAGATTTCTGCTTTCATAAGAATTGGCACATCCTTTAAGGTAGGTCCCATCCAATCTTCTGGGTTGCCATCGCCAGCTGTAATTTGAATAACCTGTTGGGTGGAGAGGGCTGTTGTGTTTCCACAAACTAGTCCGTCAACGTCATTTACGACAATATTTCCAACTTTCATCACTGCATTTAATGCGAAGTTTTTGATGCTCAGGGTGTACTTGTTGTTGGATTGTTTGTCGACATTGACAGTCATTTCACCTGTTACAGGATCCAAGCCTGTCACCAAAACTTTGTAAGGACATGTGTATTCGTCAGCTAAGGAAGCCAATGAACACAATGCCAATGCCATAATGGTAAATAATTTCTTCATTTTTATTCCTTTCTAATTGATAAATTCTATTTAAGTTGGTATATCAAACCTATAGTTCCATAGATAGGATACATGGCTTGGTCAATAACCTCAAAATTCTTCTTGAAAATTTCCGAGAGTCCCCAAGTGAGACCAATGCTGCCAGCCCATCGCTTGCTGAAATACCAGTCTGCGCCTACAGCAACGCCGAATTGCCAATTTCTCATATCACTAGAAAAATCATAGTCGCCACGTTCACCTTCTTTGTTGCCAAGGTTTATTTTTTCACCTCTTGGATCGTCAACTCGGAGATAACCATCGTAGGCATAACCATCAAAGTTATGTGAGGTTACATATGAAAAGTAAGGACCTAATTTGATGCGTACCTTGTCGCTGATGTTATAGGTCGCTTGTATGGGAATGGTTGCAAGACTTTGGTCAACTTTCGTCACAACTCCACCAGTAAAATAACCTTCTAGTTCTCTGTCTCCACGTACCATCTTCATATGATAGTTCTTCACATCGGCATCAGTCTTCATTCCTTTGTTTTCGAAATGTAGTCCAAACATTATACCCCATTTGTCAGTGAAAGGATGGAATGCATCTATACCTAATGTGAAATTAGGTCGGAGAGTATAACTATTGAGCGATCGGATTGTAGCAGGCATACCGATAGGCGCTGTACCTCCCAAATTGTAACCTGCTCTTGCATAATAACTATAATTATGCAATAAATTACCTCCGAATGCCCATGTCGGCAGAACGGAAATTGCCATTAAAAATATGGCGATATATTTCTTTTTCATTCTTCTTCACTTTTTTCACAAGTTATACATATGCTGTCAACATATAAAGTACTCCCGATAGCTCCTTCGAATTTTGCACCATCAACGCTTGATGAGCATACAATAGCCAAATTGTAACCCATAGCAGCTAACTTATCTTCATCAATTTCTTTTTTGTATTTGAAATTCAATTCCAAATGTGTCCAATCTTGAGTGTTGTCGAGATTTTCTCCTAGAGCAATGCCGACAATTCGTTGACTTTCTTGTATGTCATTACCATTCAGTGGAATTTCTGTACCCTCATTGTCAAAGAGGCGTTCATATAAAACTGCATAGATGGTTCCATAATCTTTTCTACCGTCAACAGGTTTTTTGTCTTTGTCTGTGAAAGTTTCTCCTCGTTGATATTTATACCATGCTTCGAGCTTGACTGGTTTGTAACTAACAGGTAAACCAAATTTTGTACATTGCATAGGTTCTGTAAGAGCAGGACCACTATCAAATGAACCAGTGAAGAGGTTACCAGCAGCAATTGGCATCTTTACGCCACCAGTCATACCAAATGCGCCAGTGTCACGTGTTGTTAGCTTTACGCATGCACCCTTGTAACCATTAGGCTCTGGTGTCGTAGGGTAGGTATCTGCTTTGGCAAATCTATCAGACTTATAGAAACCTGGGTTTCCTGTAGCCCAATTGTTTTGGAGTGTTCCGTCATCATTCTTGTCACTCCATTCATAATATTTATTGGCGGGTTTTTTGCTTAAGAAATAATTTTCAAATTCATATTCCATCTTCTCGTATGTCACAGGTGGAAATAGAATTGAAACCTGGTATGGTCGACTCCAATTTCTATCTTGAGATGTTACAGTGTAGGTAACTGGACCATTTGAGAAGTCTTGAATAGAGCCACTTGCAGGACTTATGGTTGCGCCCCCCGTTAACTTAAACTGTGGAGCGAGAGCCTTCAGTAAAGAAGCAGAGGCTCTTTTTGCGTATTTAAAGATAATTTCATTATCCTTATAATCAGAATTGATGCTAGCTAAAGTGTCACTAGCTTGGTAGAATATATCCGTTGGATTATCCACGTGGATATATGCCTGCTCGATGTCACATTCAGCATTCAAAGGCTCATCCTTAAAGCAAGAGGTGAGGGTAGAGCTACCGATGAGGGCAGCCGCTATCATTTTATAATATCTCATATAAATTAATAATATTGTAATCTTATCTAAATCAGGGTGCAAAGTTACGATGAAAACTTTGAACTTCCAAAATTTTTCGGCTGAAAATGCACATTTGTTCCGATTTTGTTGCATTCCCCTTCCAATTTCGCAAGATTATTACATAATTATCGCATAATGAAATGATTATTAAAGTTATATCATTATTGCATTCCGATTAGAATTGAATAAAAAATCCCTTGCCTTAGAGAGCAAGGGATGAGTATTTTAATTTTCTTTCTTTGGCATTTTCTTTAAGTAGAAGATTGATGCTAAGACTGCTGTTATTGCAATGATTCTAATTCTTTTGCCATGATATTTCCGCTTTATATTTATTCATTGCTCTTTGCATGTCTTGTCCAATGTTGTACCAATCACTTCTCAATCCATCTTCAACAGTTCTCTTTCTCAATTCTTCGTAAACTGATTGATCTCCACCAAAAGTAAAGATTGAGCGTATTCCTGACATAAAGTTAGGAATTATAGTCTTGAGCTTCTTTACAGAAGGGATTTCATTGGTCTTGTCTAACTGTTTCATATTCGTTGGTTGGTTGATTACATGTGCAAATGTACGCAATTTATTTCAATATGCAATTTTTTTTAGACATTTTGTACTAATTCTTTTGTTTTTGTTCATAATTCGTCATACGTTCCCAATTATATGCTGCCTCGCTAAGCATTTTAAGCTCTTCTTTCTCTTCATCACTGAGAAAGTCCATACCTCCTAATTGGGTGCCTTTCTGAATGAGTGCCTCCATGCGGGCATCTATTTCATTATATGTTTTTTCGTCCTTGATAATCATAGCCGTTTGATATTGTATGTTAATGAATAAGGCTGACTCTCTTGCGAGAATCAGCCTTAAAGGTATTATGAAGTGAAATCTATTGATTCAATCTTCTAGGATGGGGGAGCGGCGATTATGCCTTGCCCTCCATCTGAGCCTTCAACTTAGCGAGTGCGTCGATGTCACCGAGTGAAGTACCTGCTGCTACGTTGTTGATAGCTGCAGTCTCGTTCTTGCGACCACCGTTGTTGTGCTTGCGTGGAGCTGCTGGCTTAACATCGTCCTTGCCCTCCTCGAATGTACGAGAGTGAGAGAGGATGATACGCTTGGTCTCCTTAACGAACTCGATTACCTTGAAGTCGAGTGTCTCGCCTTCCTTAGCCTGAGAGCCATCCTCCTTAGTGAGGTGCTTTGGAGTTGCGAAGCCTTCGCCACCCTCTGCGAGAGTTACGACTGCACCCTTGTCCTTCAACTCAGTGATAGTACCCTGGTGAACTGAACCTGGTGTGTAGATTGCCTCGTACTCATCCCATGGGTTAGCCTCCAACTGCTTGTGACCCAAGCTCAAACGACGGTTCTCCTTGTCGATCTCGAGAACTACTACGTCGATGTCTGCGCCTACTGTAGTGAACTCAGATGGGTGCTTAACCTTCTTAGTCCAAGAGAGGTCAG